>JAEEGH010008533.1_pt1 | contig 24182 bp, 25 predicted proteins | sample 9134181 | NCBI WGS metagenome assembly JAEEGH01 (sample SAMN16246544, study PRJNA631951) | gut metagenome | biome: gut microbiome; feature: rumen; material: DP-attached | host: Bos | place: Iran: Karaj | collected 2018-10
CGAGTGATTACAAAAAGAATTATTCCCTGTCTGGATGTCAGGGACGGAAGAGTGGTTAAGGGTATCAATTTCAAGGAGCTGGGGGATGTGGCATCTCCGGTGGACCTGGCCAAATACTACAGCGACAACGGAGCCGATGAGATCGTATTCTATGATATTACCGCTTCAGCTGAGGGACGAAGCCTTTTTACCGATATTCTGACTGAAACTGCGGGAAAGGTTTTCATACCGATGACGGTGGGCGGGGGTATCAATACGGTGCATGATTTCGACCGTGTCCTTCAATGCGGAGCAGACAAGGTTTCAGTGAATTCCGGCGCGATCCGGAACCCGAAGCTTGTCGGTGAGGCGGCGCGTGTTTACGGTGATCAGTGTGTCGTGCTCAGCGTGGATGTCAAACGAGTAAACGGTGAATTCCGTGTTTTTGCCAAGGGTGGACGAGAAGACACCGGGATGGAAGCCATAGAGTGGATCCGAAGGTGCGTTGGTGAAGGCGCCGGTGAAGTGGTGGTCAATTCCATTGACACAGACGGTGTCAAAAAAGGGTTTGATATCGAAATGCTGAACGCCGTTTGCGAAGCGGTCCGTGTACCGGTTATCGCTTCAGGCGGAGCGGGAAGAACAGAGGACTTTATCCACCTGTTCAGATCCCTGCAGGGAGTGGATGCGGGACTTGCGGCATCGGTTTTCCATTTCGGGGAAATCAAAATCAATGAGTTAAAAAAGGAAATGCTTCGAAACGGTATTCCGGCCAGAACAGAACAGGAGGAAATCATATGCTGAATCCGGATGAACTGAAATTTGACGCGCAGGGGCTGATACCGGCTATCGTGGTGGACGCAGTGTCCGGGAAAGTGCTGACGCTGGCCTATATGAACCGTGAGAGCCTGAAAATTTCCATGGAGAAGGGGCTTACCTGCTTCTGGAGCAGAAGCAGGCAGGAGCTGTGGCTGAAGGGTGAAACCAGCGGCAATTACCAGCATATCGTATCCATTACAGCAGACTGCGATAAAGATTCACTTATCGTCAGAGTAAATCCCGATGGTCCTGCCTGTCATATGAATACAACATCATGTTTTGAATATCCGGTATATGAGAACGAAGAAAGCAAAAGCTTTTCCTATGAAAGTCTTTTTGAGCTTATCCGCGGACGCAAAACCAATCCGAAGGAAGGCTCCTACACTACCTATCTGTTTGAAAAGGGTCTTGATAAGATCCTGAAGAAGGTCGGAGAAGAAAGCACTGAGGTCATTATTGCCGGCAAGGCCGAAGACAAAAAGGAAACGATTTACGAGATTTCAGACCTTATTTATCATCTGATGGTACTGATGATCAACAACGGTATTGAAATCGATGACATCAGCAAAGAACTGGCATCACGCCATGTGATCGATAAAAAGATCAAGCAGGAGAAGATGACTGATTAGCCGCATTCCTGAGGGTATCGCCGCTTAATCTGTATGTAGTCCATCCCGTCATCGGACGTGCGCCTTCTGACAGATAGAAGTCTATGCTTGGTTTATTCCAGTCAAGGCATACCCATTCCATTCTTCCGTATCCCCTGTCGACTGCAATTTTGGCAAGTTTTTCAAGAAGTGCCTTTCCATGACCTCTGCCTCTGTACTGGGGAAAAACAAAGAGGTCTTCCAGGTACAGTCCGCTCCTGCCGACAAATGTCGAATAATTATGGAAAAACAAAGCAAAACCTACTTCTTTTCCGTCTTCCATTACAAAAAGAACTTCCGCAGCCTGCTTATCGAAGACCCATTCCTCAATGAGTTCCTTTGAATTTACCACTTCATCACTCATGTTCTCATATTCAGCTATACCCTTGATAAAACTGAGAATCAGATCAGCATCTTCACGCACGGCAAATCGAAATGTTCTTTCAGTCATATTAATCACCCTGGTTATATTGCTTTATAATTATAATGATATAAATGCTAATATAAGATTAACAGAAAATACAGGGGGATTTTCCATGGCAACTTACAAAGCAGAATGGCGAGATCTTAAACTGCCTTCAGGTCAGCAGTTTTCAATCGGTATTTGCGGAAGATCAAATACTGTTTACTATATGACTTACGGACTTGATCCTCTCAAGAAGCTATTCCAGTCAGAAATTTTATTTGACGGAAATACTGAATGTTCAAAAGGAAAAAACTGCCTGGATAAAAGCTGTCCCTTCAACAAGACAACCAATGCGACTATTGCTGAAATGTTTGATGTCAGCGAAGATGATGAAGTTGATGAGGAAACACAGAAACAATGGGACGCGAAAACCATCGTAGACTGCTATGTGAAAATGGCAGCACAGATATCCAAAGAACTTCAGATGGAACAAAAAACAGACAAGGAAGAATAAGCCAGCGAAGAGATTCGAACTCTTGACCGACGGTTTACGAAACCGTTGCTCTGCCGACTGAGCTACGCTGGCATACGACTACTTAAACAGCGGAGTGCTGAAATATCTCTCGGCAGTATCCGGAAGAATCGTAACAACAGTTTTTCCGGGGCCGAGTTTCTTGGCTAATTGTAGCGCAGCAGCGACATTTGTTCCACTTGAAATGCCGCACATCAGACCTTCCAATTTAGCAAGTTCCTTGGCTGTCCGGATAGCATCATCATCAGTGACAATATAAACTTTTGAATAGATCTGAAGATTGAGATTCTTGGGAATAAGACCATCACCGATGCCCATCTGCAGATGAGTGCCAACTGTTCCTCCGGCAAGAACAGCTGCATTTTCAGGTTCAACAGCCCATATCTCTATATCGGGATACTGTGCTTTCAATACTTCTCCGACACCCGAGAGTGTGCCACCTGTTCCCACGCCGGAACAGAATCCGTCTATCTGCCCTGCAACCTGTTCCAGGATTTCAAGGGCAGTATGATGTTTATGAGCAAGCGGATTATCGGGATTTTCGAACTGCTGTGGAACATATACTTTAGGATCAGCTTCTGCCATTTTTTCGGCAGTTTTCAAACATTCATCTATCGCTTTGCCGATATTTCCTTCATCGTGGATCAGAATAACCTCTGCACCGTAATGCTCGACAAGCATTTTTCGTTCATAACTGACAGAATCGGGCATTATGATGATTGTTTTATATCCCTTGACAGCTCCCACCAATGCCAGACCTATTCCCTGATTGCCGCTGGTAGGTTCAACAATGATCGAATCCGGTTTAAGAAGGCCTCTTTCCTCTGCCTGTTCGATCATGTTCAATGCGGTTCTTGTCTTGATCGAACCGCCGACATTGAGTCCTTCATATTTAACGAGGATATCAGCCATATCCGGCGTTACCATTTTTTGCAATTTGATCATCGGTGTATGTCCGACTGTCTCCAAAATATTGTTGTAATACATGATCATTCCTATCCCAAAAAACGTAATATTAAGAATAATAACATTCTATCTTAAAAAAATAATAATTCTGTTGTTCTAAACAAGTATTGTTATTAAGTATAATAGTTTCGAAAATGAAACTTCTGTTTAAATATCTCAAGCCTTATGCACTGCTTGTCATTTTATGTATAGTTTTCCAGCTTGGAAGAGTATATGGAGAACTGCAGCTTCCGACAGTAATGAGCCAAATGGTGACAGTCGGCATACAGCAGAATGGTTTCGAGGCAACATCACCCCATGTCTTACGAAACGAAGATATGGAACTTCTGTCTTCTTTTATGACAGATGATGACAAAGAAGCTTTCACGTCAGCATATTCAACACAAAAAGATACTTCTGTCAGAAACAATCTTGAACCAGACAGTAAAGAAATAGACAGAATCTATGTCACAAGCTGTTATGCAATCCTCCAGTGCTACAGAGAACAGAATCATATATCCGGTGACACGAACATCAGTGACATATATTTGAACAGATCATCTTTAATCGCTGCGGATGCATCAGTTAAAGATGGTTTTATCAATGAAGCACAGGATCTGTATCTCCATACTTCTGTTACAAAACAGACAAGCATAGCTTTTTCCAAGTTCATATATGAACAGCTTGGCGGTGATACCCATGAATTCCAAATGGATTACATACGTAGCGCAGCCAAAGATATGGTAATGTATCTGATTTTCATTCTTTCATGTCATCTCTTTCTGGGATTCTGTGCAATTAAAACCGCAACCGGTGTCGCAGCAGACATTAGAAACGACCTGTTCATTAAAACAATCAGTTTCTCAAACACCGAATTTGATCATCTTTCAGTAGCATCGATCATAACCAGATGTACAAACGATATTCAGCAGATACTCAGTCTTCTTATCACAACTCTGCGCCTTTTTCTGTTTGCCATTACGATGTCCATCGGTGCGCTTATCATGGCTATCCGAACAAGCCTTCAGCTCAGCTGGATCACAGGCTTAACAGTCGTAATACTTTTGGCAATCATTGGAACACTGAACGGGCTGGTTATCCCCAAATACAAGATCATTCAGAGAATAATTGACCGTATTAACCAGATCAGTCGTGAGAGCCTGAAAGGTTTACTTGTTATACGTGCTTTCAGGAATGAAAAGTACACCGAAAATCTGTTCGACAAAGCGAATTCAGACCTGCGGGACAAATCATTATTTACTCAGCGTACACTTGCCCTGATGAGTCCTGCAATGACATTGCTGATGAATCTGTGCACTATTCTAATTCTCTGGATGGGAAGTTCTGCAATTGCAGCTTCAACTCTCCCGCTGGGAGACCTTCTGGCATATATCCAGTATTCAAGTCATGTGGTTCTCAGCTTTAATGCCTTGGCAATGATCTTTACGATCTTCCCGCGTGCCATCGTATCGGCAGACAGAATCGGTGAAGTGCTTCATACAAATACCCAGATAAAAGACGCTCCCGGATGCGAAAATCTCACAGATTTCGACGGAAAAATAGAATTCAGAAATGTCTCATACACATATGGGGAATCCAAAAGAGATGCTCTTTACAATCTTTCATTTACGATTGAACCTCATAAGACAACAGCCATAATAGGTTCCACAGGTGCAGGCAAAACAACACTGGTCAATCTTATTGTCCGATTATACGATTCTGCCAGTGGTGAAATACTTCTTGACGGAACGGATATCAGGAAAATATCTCTTAAATCTCTCAGAGATAATATCAGTTTTACTCCTCAGAAGAGCATTCTGCTGCAGGGCGATTTTGCTTCAAATATCAGAGTCGGCAGGAATACTGCAACCGACGAGGAAATAATAAATGCTCTTGAGACAGCTCAGCTAAAGGATTTTGTACTTAGAAGTGAAAAAGGCATCTATACAGATATTTCCCAGAGTGGAATCAACCTGAGCGGAGGACAGAAACAGAGAGTTGCCATCGCCCGTTCCATAGTAAAACATGCCCCTGTCTATATTTTTGACGACAGTTTCTCTGCTCTTGATGCCAAAACAGATCACAATTTAAGAAAAGCCCTCAGGGAAAGCCTTAAGAATTCAACAATAATAATCGTTGCCCAGAGAATAAGTACAATTATTGATGCAGATCAGATAATTGTGCTTGATGAAGGTGAAATAGTCGGCATCGGGACACACAATGATCTGATTAAAAGCTGCAGGACCTACAAAGAAATTGTTGAATCGCAGATTGCGAAAGGAGAAGGATAATGGCCGGACCGATGTCTTCTTCTTTCAATTCACCAAGAGGCGGATTACCCAGAGAAAACGCTATTACCCGTCTTCAGAAATACAAGACTAATGCAAGCATCAGGAAAGAACTGAAACGTATTTTCTCATTGCTCATGCCGTTTAAATGGGCTCTGATCGCTGTTTTTATTCTTGCGATTCTGTCTGTTGTCTTTTCAGTCATAGGTCCTCTGTTTATTTCCGATGTCACAGATGAACTGGCTGACGGAGTTCTCCGCATTATCAGAGGTTCAGATTCAGGAATAGACTTCAAATATGTGGGACAGACATTACTGTTCCTGATAGGAATATATGTCACGAGTGCCATCTTTAATCTGATTCAAAGCCTTATGATGGCAAAGATAACGACCAGATTCTCATACAATCTCAGAAAGAAGATCCTTCATAAACTCAACAGATTACCTGTCAGTTACTACTCAACCAGTGTTCAGGGAAACATTCTGTCCATCATCACCAATGATGTTGATACTGTTGAGAACGGATTAAATACATCTATCACAAAAATGATATCTTCCATCGTTCAGATCATAGGCATAACGGTCATAATGTTCACAATAAGCTGGCAGATGGCATTAGTGGTACTGGGCATCAGTCCTCTTTCGGTCATTGTGGTATTTATTCTGGTCAAAATATCCCAGAAACATTTCAGAAACAATCAGAGATATCTCGGCAAAGTCAACGGACAGATTGAAGAATTCCTCAGCGCACATGTGATCCTTTCTGCATTCAACTATGAGGAAAGTGCTTCAGAATCATTCAGGAATAATAATGAAATACTCAAAGGTCACTCCTTTAAAGCAGAGTTTCTTTCAGGTCTGATCTATCCGTCAAACAACTTCATCGGAAACCTGAGTTTCATTCTTGTATGTATAATCGGGGCAATTAATGTGACATCCGGAGTTATTTCCATCGGAAATATCCAGGCATTTATTATGTATTCAAAGAGTTTTAACCGCCCTATCATCGATCTTTCCAATATTTCATCCCAGCTCCAGAGGATGGCTGCTGCATCCGAACGCATTTTCGGTCTTCTGGAAGAGGACGAAGAAAAAGAACCTGAGAATAACACTCAGTTGCCAGACAGAATTAAAGGTGAAGTTGAATTCAGACACGTTAAATTCGGATATCATAAAGATAAGACCATTATTAAGGACTTCTCTCTTACCGCTCATGCCGGCCAGAAGATCGCTATCGTCGGACCTACAGGCGCCGGCAAAACGACTCTGGTCAAGCTGTTGATGCGTTATTATGACCTCGACGGCGGAACAATACTTCTTGACGGACACGACATTGCGGAATACGACCGCCACGAAATAAGAAAATACTTCGGAATGGTACTTCAGGACACATGGCTGTTCAAAGGAACTATCAAGGAAAACATCAGATACGGAAGACTGGATGCAACAGATGAAGAAGTGATAGAAGCAGCCAGAACAGCTCAGGCAGACAGTTTCATTTCCACACTGCCCCATGGGTATGATCTCGTAATAAACGAGGATTCAGATAATATCTCCCAGGGTCAGAAACAGCTGCTGACCATAGCGCGTGCTGTACTTGCAGATCCTCCGGTGCTGATCCTTGATGAGGCAACCAGTTCCGTTGATACACGAACAGAAGTCCTCATTCAGAAGGCCATGGATAAACTGCTCGAAGGAAGAACTTCCTTCATTATTGCGCACAGATATTCAACGATCCGAAATGCAGACATGATCCTTTGCATTAATGACGGTGAAATTGTTGAACAAGGTTCACATAGAGAACTTTTTGAGAAAAACGGCTTCTATTCATCCCTATACAAAGATCAGTTTTCTAACCTGACAGACAATGACACCTTATAGACTATGTCCATTTTTGGTTGTAAAATTATCATCAGAAACATATGGGAGGTGTACCAATGCAGTCAGATATTATTGGTAAAATCAACAAGGCTAAAATGTACGCTGAAGAGCCCGAAAGAGTTTCTTTCCTTGAAATGGCAGTTAATTTTCAGGGAAAAAATGATACTCACATGGTGTCATTGAAAGACGATAAATGGAGCTGCACCTGCAGTTTCTTCGAGACCAGAGGTTTCTGCTGTCATACACTTGCAATGGAAAAAATCCTTGAAAAAATGCTGAAACCTGAAGATAAAGTCAATTTCTCAAAAGCAGAGAACGCTTAGAGAACCTGAATCTTTTTGCTGGTTAACTGTTTTATTCCTTCATTGTTAGGATCGGGTGTTTATTTTTTCTCGAAATAGTCCAATGCCTCACCAACAATGAACAGTGATCCTGTTATGCAGATAAAATCCGATATTTCCAGAGCCTTAACGATCGATTCTTTCACCGTGGGCTCTGAAAATGTTTTTATGGGTTTATCTTTCAGATAGTCAAATAAAACGTCCGGATTTTTTGCACGGGGGTTGTCTGCTTTTGTAACAATAATGTTGTCAAAAAACGGACCGAGTATATCAAGAAAACCTTTGTAGTCCTTGTCATCTGACATTCCCAGTATCATTGTTCTTTTCTTTGTATTGCTGAATACTTTAAGCGCTTTACAGAGTTCCGTTGCTGAAACAACATTGTGAGCACCGTCGAGAACGACTGTCGGTTCCTTCTGGACTATCTGGAATCTTCCTCTCCATTTGATGGTACTAAGGCCTTCCTCGATAGTTTCTTTTGTTACTGCTTTTTCCTGCAGTGTCTCAAGAGCAAGCACTGCCAGTGATGCATTTTTGGCCTGATAATCACCCAGCAGAGGCAGATGAACATCATAGTCATCTTTCATACCATGGATTATTAGGTTCATGACTGATGTTTCAGCATTCTGATCGAGAATCTCATATGTGACATCTCTGCCGACTTTATACAGCACAGACTCCTTTTCTGCGGCAAATCTTTCAATCACTTCATCTGCTTCAGGCAGCTGGGCAGCAGAAACAACCGGAACACCTTTCTTGATGATTCCGGACTTTTCCCTTGCAATTGCAGCAATAGTACTGCCGAGTATGTCAGTGTGATCCAAAGCAATTGTTGAGATAACTGAAACTTCAGGAATAATGATATTGGTAGCATCAAGCCTTCCACCGATACCCACTTCCATCACGCCGTATTCTGCCTGCTGGGAAGCAAAATAGTACATTGCAATGCATGTCAGTGTTTCAAAAGTGGTTATTCGTCCGAATTTGTTTTCTGAATTGATATGCTCAACTGCAGATGATACGGCATTGGCGACCTCTGTAAGCTTCTGTTCTGAGATCATCTTGTCATCATAAACTATTCTTTCACGCGGAGTGATCAGATGTGGGGATGTATACAGTCCGACTTTACCAACAGAAAACTGCAGCACTCTTGCAATCATTGCGGACACACTGCCCTTGCCTTTTGTTCCGGCAACATGGACTGATTTGAATTTTTTCTGAGGATCACCGAGCTGTTCCATCAGCGCATACATTCTGTTCAGATCAAAATTCTGACTCGATCGGTTATGAGTCATTTTTTCATAGTCGATCAGACCAAAAATAAAATCCAAAGCTTTTTCATAATCATGTATATACATATCTTTTACACTTTTCTTATTACCCCGATCACTCTTCCCTGGATTACCACATTAACGGCAGGTTTCATAATCGGTTTCATTTGGCTGTTTGCGGGCTGAAGACGTACCATGCCGCCTTCCTTGAAAACATATTTTAATGTGGCGCTGTTTTCATCTTTAATCCATACAGCACCCATTTCACCATCATTCAGATCCCGGGTCTGTTCGATAAGAACTATATCACCGTCATTTACAAAAGCATCAATCATCGAAAGGCCTCTGACCTTGAGCGCATAAACATTATGATGATTGCCAATGATGTATTCATTAACATCGATTTTGTCTGCAATGCTGCCGATATCCCATACTTCCTCGTCAGGAACAGGTATAGGTTTCCCAGCTGCAATCGTGCCGAGAATGGGAATGCCAACGGTATCATCAGCAAGGACAATTCCCCTGGTACGGCGACCGTCCTTTTTTATATATCCCTTTTCGACAAGTGAATTAAGTGAACCATGAACAAGAGAAGGAGATGAAATGGCACAGCGCGACTGTATATCTCTTACAGTCGGAGGATAGCCGAACTCTGATCTGTATGCTCTTATGCATTCCAGTATCATTCTTTCACGGTTATTAAGATCATCACCTGCCACACCAATACCTCTTACTCTTTGAAACACCAATAATTATAGTAAAAAAATCAAATTTTTTAACAAATTGCAGACTATTTTAAATTATGTCAAATAACTGCAATGAATACATCTGATTCTTTATGTATAATTCTTTAAAAAACAAGGATAAATAAATGAAAGCACTGCTTCAAAGAGTTAAATCAGGTTCAGTGATAAGCAATGGTGAACTCTGCGGAAAGATTTCCAAGGGACTTGTCATACTGCTTGGAGTTGCAGCAACTGATACTGAAGAAGATCTTGAATATATCGTCAATAAAACTATCAACCTGAGGATATTTGATGATGAGAACGGAGTGATGAACCTGTCCGTTCTTGAAACAGGAGGAGAGGCACTGGTAGTCAGTCAGTTTACCCTTCTGGCAAGTACGAGAAAAGGACGAAGACCGTCATATATAAATGCTGCGAGACCTGAACTTGCCGTTCCGATGTACGAAAGCTTCATCGAAAAACTCAGAGAAGCAGGAATACACACCGAAACAGGCGTATTCCAGACAGAGATGACTGTGAACATAGAAAACGACGGACCAGTAACCATCATGCTGGACAGCAGCGACAGACTTCTCAGCAGAGACTAAATAGTAAGAGCATCGACCAATGCATCGATATCAGAATTCTTTACTGATACAATGACCTGGTCTCCGGCCATATAAAAAGTCTCAACATTCGGTCTGATAAAAGGTAACTCAGCCCTGTATATTCCGACCAGGACAGCTTTGTCAGGAAGCTTAACATCCTTAACAAGCTGATCGACACAGTGTGAATTGCTTGGGATGGCTATCTTGATCAGAGAAGTTTCCGTTTTTTCATTTACATATAAAGTCTTGAAAGCGGTCTTGACCAAAAAGCCTTCGATTTTTTCAAGCATAAGATCAACATCGCTGACAATGTTATCAACGCCCATCTTAAGGAAGATTTCCTCATGATCGGGATTGTGTACTCTGGAAATAGTCCTTTTTACATTGAACTTGCCTTTTGCAATCTGACAGGCAATAAGATTGTCTTCATCTTTTTTGGTTGTTGCAAAGAAGATGTCAGCTCTGACCATACCGGCCTTTTCCTGAATGGTAACTTCACATGCGTCGCCCAGGATCACTGAATCATCACCAATCTTTTTACCCACCAGGTCTGCCTGGATCTGATCGTTTTCAAGGATAAGAACTTCATTGCCCTGTTCAGACATTCGTTTGGCAAGGTTTGACCCAACCTGACCGCCGCCCATAATCACAACATACATAGTACTATTCGGCCTCCTTTACAGAATCAAGCAGAGCATCCACAAATAAACCTGCAATCAGAAGAGTGGGACTCAGCGTGATAATACCGGATGCCTCAAAAACATCGCTTCTGTTAGGGTCATATGTTCGGCAAAGAACATGCGGGACACCGAAGATATGTTTGGCAATTTCAGCTGCCATAATGTTTTTATTGTCATTCTGGGTAACAGCAATGAATGCATCGGCCTTATCGATTCCGGCCTTGATAAGTGTTTCAGGATCGAGACCGTTGCCAAGAAGAGCTTTTCCCTTGAAAGACTGGGGAAGTTTCATAAAAGAACTTTGTGAAACATCCAGAACAGTTACAGAGTGTTCGTGGCTATCGAGAAGTGAGGCTAATTCACTGCCGACTCGGCCACAGCCAAGTACAATAACATTCATAGTTTATTCCTCGCTGTTATCTAACTGCTGGTCAAGAATTACACGGCACGGAGCGTTCTCCATAACATATGGAGCCACGTCCCCAAGGCTGTATTCTCCAAATTCCTGTTTGGTTTTAAGAGTCAAAACTATGAGGTCGGCATTGAATTCCCTGGCATCATCAACGATTGCAGGGCCGGCTTCACGTGCCTGTTTAACATCAGGAGTAAAATCACAGGCATACTTTTTGAACATTTCGGCATTGGCTTCTTTAATATCGGCAAGCATGGAAGATGCTTTGACAATTTCGCCTGTAAGATCAGCATCCACAGGAAGTGATCTGTCAATTTCAATAACACGCAGACCTATAATCTGACGTACAGTTTCAGTTGACCTGAATATTGAGCACGCCAAAGCTAAAGCATACTCATCTCTTTTATCGCCCATGATAGGAACTATTACTGTCTTAAAATCATGTTGCATGTTTTGAATTATAACATTGAAAAACTGAAAATCAATGCCATAGAAGATTTCAGCCAAAACACATATTTATAATGAAGATGTGATGTTATATAATGAATTTTTGTTTGAATGTGACAGCATAATACATATGTTTGCCCAGTGGAACATATTGTGTTACAATGCATGTTCGGTTAAATATAAATTAAAAAATGAACTAGACCTTGGAGGGCAAATTCTTGGCAGATAATACCACAACAATTAAAGAACTTCTTGAAGCTGGTGCACATTTCGGTCATCCTACCAGCCGATGGAATCCCCGAATGAAGAAGTACATCTTCACAAAACGAAACGGCATTCACATCATTGATCTTGAAAAGACTGCAATCATGCTTAATGAAGCATGTGAATTCATCAAAAAGATCGCCGGTGAAGGCGGCAAAGTTCTCTTTGTAGGAACCAAAAAGCAGGCTCAGACAATCATTGAAGAAGAAGCAAAAAGATGTAACATGTACTACGTTAACCAGAGATGGATCGGCGGTACTCTTACAAATTTTGCAACCATTCAGAAGAGAATCGACTATTTGGTTCAGTTAGAAGATCAGAGAGACAAAGGCGAATTCGCCCGACTTCCCAAGAAGGAAGCTCAGGATCTTAATGAAGAAATCGAAGAACTCAATGTCCAGTTAGGTGGCATCAAGGAAATGACCGCTCTTCCTGCCGCTCTTTTCATTGTTGATCCTTCAAAAGAACAGATCGCAGTAGCAGAAGCACAGAGAGTCGGTATTCCTATTATCGCAATGGCAGATACCAACTGCAACCCTGATGTAATCGATGCCCCTATTCCTTCAAATGATGATGCTATCCGCGCAATCAAACTTATTGCAGGCAGATTAGCCGATTCAATTCTTGAAGTAAGTGGCGGACAGCCTACTGTAGAAAAAGTTGATCTTCCCGCTGCCGAGGAAGAAGCTGCAACTGAAGAAACTGCTGACTAAGGTTTATATTTAATTTTCATCTACATATAAATGAAGGAGACTAAGATGGCAATCTCTATCGATCTCATTAAAGAATTACGAAGCATTACAGAAGCCGGCACCATGGACTGCAAAAAAGCACTTGAAGAATCCAATGGTGATCTTAAAAAGGCTATTGAAATAATCCGTGAAAAAGGCGCTATCAAGGCTGCTCAGAAAGCAGAACGAGTTACCACTCAGGGTCTTGTTGAAGCATACGTCCACGGCGGCCGAATCGGTGCAATGGTTGAAATCAACTGTGAAACCGACTTCGTTGCCAAGAACGATGGTTTCAAAGAACTTGCTCACAATATCGCCATGCAGATCGCTTCAATGGAACCTGAATACATCAATCCTGAAGATGTTCCTGCAGAACGAAAAGAACAGCTTGAAGAAGGTCAGATTATCGACTTAATGAGCCAGCCCTTCATCAAGGATCCTTCACGCACAATCAAAGACATTGTTGTTGATTGCATTGCCAAATATAAGGAAAATATCAAAGTAGCTCGATTTGTTCGATATACTATTGGTGGAGCTGCAAAAGAAAACAAATAACCTAATAGGAGCTGAATATGCCTACTCCAATTTATAAACGAATCCTGCTCAAGTTGAGTGGAGAGGCTTTCAAGGGTAATACCCCCTATGGTATTGACGCTGATACGCTGGAACAGACTGCAAAACGTGTCAAAGTCGCCCATGATATGGGTGTTGAGATTGCAATCGTTGTAGGCGGCGGAAATATTTGGAGAGGGGCATCAGCTCAGCGAGAAGGTTTTGACCGGGCATCGGCAGACTATGCCGGCATGCTTGCTACAGTTATCAATGCCATATCTCTTCAGGATGCTCTTGAACAGCTTGGCATTGATACCCGTGTTCAGACCGCAATCAATATCCAGCAGGTCGCTGAACCATTTATCCGACGAAAAGCCATCCGTCACATGGAAAAAGGCAGGATCGTTATCCTTGCCGGCGGTACGGGTAATCCATATATGACAACAGATACCGCAGCTGCGCTGCGTTCCATTGAACTCAGTGTTGACCTGCTCGTAATGAGCAAGAATAAAGTTGACGGAGTTTACGATCTGGATCCGCGCAAAAATCCAAATGCCAAGAAATTCAAGAAGCTTACTTTCAGAGAAGCAATAAACAGAAATCTGACCATTATGGACACAACTGCACTCACCATGTGCATGGAAAATAAAATTGCTATCAAAGTTTTCGATATTTTTGAAGGCGACAGCCTTGAAAAATTATTGAACGGCGAAGAAATAGGCACAACAATCACGGTTGATTAAAAGGAGGAAAAATGGAAGAAATTCTTAAGAATGCTGACCAAAAAATGGCTGCAACTATTGAAGCCCTGAAAAAGGATTTCATGACTGTCAGAACAGGACGTGCAAGTACAGCTATTGTTGACAACATCAGAGTTGATTATGAAGGTGTCCCTACTCCGATCAACCATCTTGCAGTTGTTTCTGTTGCAGCAAGCAACATGATTACTATTCAGCCATGGGAACACAAGACCATTGCCTTGATTGAAAAGGCAATTATGGCCAGCAACATCGGTATTACACCTTCAAATGACGGTGTCACAATTAAGCTGGTGATCCCGCCATTGTCAGAAGAACGCAGAAATGAACTGGTCAAATCCATCAAAAAAATGAATGAAGAACAGAAGGTTATTCTGAGGAATCATCGAAGAGATGCAATGGATGCAATCAAAAAACTCGAGAAAAACAAAGAGATTTCCCAGGATGATCTCAAACGCGGTGAAGCCAAGCTTCAGAAGATCGTTGATAAATACATCGCACTTGCCGATGAAATGACAGTAACTAAAGAAAAGGAACTCCGACAGGTATAGTTTTATCCTGCTCTTTCAGCACAGAGCCCGGTTTGTTAGTAACAAATCGGGCTTAATGCTACAATGAACTTATGAATAAAATTGAACAATTGCCCAATCATGTCGCAATAATAATGGATGGTAATGGCAGATGGGCTACAACCAAAAACCAACCAAGACTTTTCGGACATAGCGCCGGAATCGATGCTGTTTTACGTACTCTCAAGTATATGACCAGTATTGGAATCAAGTACGTTACTCTCTATACTTTCTCAACTGAAAACTGGAACAGACCATCTGATGAAATAAACGGACTGTTTGAACTGCTCCTTTCAGGATTTGCTGAACATGCTGAAAAACTGAACGAAAACAACGTAAGGGTACTGCACACCGGCAGAACTGATCGTTTGAGTGCCAAAGTAATGGATACGATTGAAAAAACAAAAAAGATGACTGAAAATAATACGGGCTGCACACTTTGTCTGGCAATAGATTACGGTGGGAAACAGGAAATAACAGATGCTGTGAAGAAAATCATAGCAAAGGGAATACCTGCTGACCAGATCACAGAAAAAACAATTGAAGACAATTTGTATGTACCCGATATGCCTCCGGTTGATCTGGTAATCAGAACTGCCGGTGAAAAAAGGATATCAAATTTCCTGATATGGCAAAGTGCATATGCCGAATATTATTCAACAGATACACTTTGGCCCGATTTTGATAAAAAGGACATAGATAAAGCTTTGGAAGAATATTCTATGCGTACCAGAAAATTCGGAGCTGTATGCTAATGAAAAACAGACTTATTACAGCTCTGATTTATATACCTTTACTTGTTGTCTGCATATATTTCAATAACCGCCCATTACCGCTGGCGGCTGCAATTCTGAGTCTTTTCTGCGCATTGGCACTTAAAGAATTCTATTCAATCGCAAAAAGATTTAACGCCAAACCCAATTATATTATTGGCGCCATCTCGGTAGTTGCAATGTTCTTTGCTCCATATACTGATGTCCATGATCTTCGGATAATCATACTCGTTATTACCGTATTCATTGCCGCAGTACTTTCGATGAGAGATAAGGATTTTGAAAGCGGAGCCAAAAGCTGGGTTTGGACCATTGCGGGTGTCGTGTATCTCGGATTTCTCCCCAGCTACTTTGTTTCACTAGGGTTATTGAATGAAAAAAGCACTGAATTGTTCTGGACTATTTTCACAGTTTTCGGTATAGACACTTTTTCATTCTTTATCGGATCACTCTTTGGCAAACATAAGTTTGCTCCCGCGATCAGCCCTAAAAAATCCTGGGAAGGTATTGTCGGAGGATTTATTGGTGCTTACGTTGTAGGACTTGGCGTATGGAAATGGCTTGATATGCCATTGGAGCTCTGGCAGAGAAGCATCATTCTTTTTGTAATGTTTGTGCTTGCAGTCTTAGGAGATTTATTCGAATCATATCTTAAGCGTTCTGCTAACGAAAAAGATGCGTCACATTTACTTCCGGGACATGGTGGATTCATGGACCGATTGGACAGCCAGGCCTTCTGTCCGATAACCGTCTATTATTTCCTTTTGTTTATGTAAAAATTTTATCGGATTAGCTATTATTTAATCATGAAGAAAAAAATAGCGCTGTTGGGGTCAACAGGTAGTATTGGCACCCAGACATGTGATGTTGTTGCACATCAATCTGACAAGTTCGAAATAATTGCTCTTGCCTGCGGGCATGACAGTGAATTATTTCGAGAACAGGTTCGGACATTCTCTCCGAAATACACTTATACTGCAGACAAGCCCGATGGCATGAAGCTATCAGATTTAGCCACTCTTGATGAGGTTGATATCGTAGTTATTGCAACACCAGGTCACTCCCCTCTTGAGGCCGCCATTAACGCATCATTGACCGGAAAAATACTTGCTCTGGCCAACAAGGAGGCTCTTGTATCTGCCGGTGAACTTATCAATAAAAACTGCAAAGCAAGCGGAAGTGTTATACACCCCATCGACAGTGAGCATTCAGCGATATGGCAATGCCTTGCCGGTGAAGAAGAGATCAGCCGGATTATTCTCACTGCATCAGGAGGACCATTCAGAAAAACTCCAAAGGAAGATCTCAAAAAAGTCACTCCGGAGATGGCACTCAAACATCCTTCCTGGCAGATGGGACCAAAAGTAACCATCGATTCTTCCACACTGATGAATAAGGGGCTGGAGGTAATTGAGGCATACAGATTATTTGGTACGGCACTGGACCAGATAGAAGTCCTTGTACATCCACAGAGCATAATCCATTCAATGGTCGAATTTGTCGACGGAGCAATAAAGGCACAAATGGGACTTCCGGATATGCGTTTACCGATACAGTATGCTTTGAGCTATCCCCATCGGCTTGCAAATCCGATTCTTAAATCCATGAACCTGAAGGATCTTACCACACTCGAATTTGAACAGCCTGACACTGATAAGTTCCCATGCCTTGACCTAGCAAGAAAAGCTGCAAGGCTTGGATCAACATATCCGACTGCTCTTTGTGCTGCAGATGAGATCGCAGTTCAAGCTTTCTTGGATAAAAAAATAGAGTATTTGGACATTCCTGTTCTGATCAATCAGGGACTTGAACACAATAAGCCTGTCCAAAGCTTAAGTGCTGAGATAATCAGAAACACGGATATTGAAACAAAAGAATATGTGGCAGGTTTAATCAAATAATGACTGTACTTGCAATTATAGTAGCTATCTTATGCTTTTCTTTTATCGTATTTTTCCATGAATTGGGACATTTTTCAGTTGCAAAGAGCTTCGGAATCCGCGTTCAGGAATTTGGAATAGGATATCCTCCGAAAATGTGGGGAGTTCAAAGAGGCGAAACAACTTACTCCATAAACTGGCTTCCTTTCGGCGGATTCAATAAGTTTTATGTTGATGAAACAGGTGAAGATAAACACAATCTTGATAATCAGCCATACTGGAAAAAAATACTTGTCTTTCTCGCCGGATCATTTGCAACTTTCATTGTTACCTTTTTATTTATATTTCTGTCACTGATTATTCCTCATGATGCAGTTGCAGGCGGAAACATTTCAGTAGCTGAAGTTGCGGCAAATTCTCCGGCCTACATATCCGGACTTGAAACTGGAGATCTTATTCTTGAGGCAAACGGCATCAAACTGTCGTATGAAGTAGGTCTTGCCGAAGCTATTAAAGATAAACTTGATCAGGAAAACATTCTGGTTGTGCAGAAAAAAGACGGATCTGTTGTAACGATCACAATAATCCCCCGAAGCAATCCTCCGGAGGGTCAGGGTGCTATCGGTATAACTGCCCAGATAGTAAATTACGATATCGTTCCCGTTTCAACTCCTTTCTTTAAGGCTATTCCGGAAAGCATCATTCAGACGTTTTCACTTTACGGTGCCTTCTTTGCTGCGATTGGATCATTATTTACCGGAGGAGCAAAACTTGACCTGACCGGTCCGGTTGGAATCGTACAGCTCACAGGGGAAATTGCTCAGTATGGCATGGCTTCCGTCATGCAGCTGATGGCTATTCTCTGCATTAATCTCACTGTGCTTAACCTCCTTCCTGTTCCAGGATTAGATGGCGGACATATTCTTATTGCAATAATCGAATGGATAAGAGGCAAAAGACTGTCAGATGACACCAGAAGCAGGATCACAATGATCGGATTCATACTGATGATTATACTCATTGTAATTGCATCCTACTCGGACATCTCAAGACTAATTACAGGAGAAAAACTGCTGCCATGAGAAGACAATCAAAACAGCTACATATAGGTAATGTACTGGTCGGTGGTGATGCTCCCGTTTCTGTTCAGAGCATGACAAAGACTGACACACACAATATTGAAGCCACTGTCAGACAAATCAAAGAACTCGAGGACGCAGGATGTGAAATCATCAGACTTGCAGTTTTGGATGAAGAAGCTGCGGTTGCTCTCCATGAAATCAAAAGACAGGTATCTATCCCCATAGTTGCAGATATACATTTCGATTACAGACTTGCAATCCAGGCTATCAAATCAGGTGTGGATGCTCTCAGGCTGAATCCCGGCAATATCGGAAGCAACGACAGAGTTGAAGCCGTCATCAGAGAAGCCAAACCACGTGAAATACCTATCCGTATTGGTGTGAATGCCGGTTCACTTCCAAAGGATCTGGCAGATCAGGATATGCCTCTCCATGAAAAAATGTCTGTTGCTGCACTAAGACATGTAAAGATACTCGAAGACCTCGATTTTGATCTTATCAAGGTATCGCTGAAAGCTTCCGATGTACTTACAACAGTGAAGGCATATGAAACCATTGCAAAACAGATACCCTATCCTTTGCATATAGGCATAACTGAAGCAGGAACAGAATACTGCGGAGTAGTAAGAAGTTCGGCAGGTCTGGGTATTCTGCTGAATGAAGGGATCGGTGACACGATGAGAGTATCGCTGACTGCCGATCCGCTAAAAGAAGTCAAAGCCGCATATGAGATATTGGACGCACTGAATATCAGATCACGAAAAGCAAAACTCATCAGCTGTCCGACATGCGGAAGAACACAGGCAAATGTGTTCAGACTGGCCAAGGAAATGGAAGAAGCTCTGGAGACCGTATATAAACCGATCAAAGTTGCCGTGATGGGTTGTGCAGTGAACGGACCCGGTGAAGCCAAAGATGCGGATATCGGCGTTGCCTGCGGTAAAGGAATGGGCATTCTGTTCAAGCATGGCGTGGAATTCGCAACCGTAAAAGAAGACGAAATCATCCCCAGAATGCTTGAGGAAATTGAGAGATTATAGTTACATTTTCTTATTTTGGGAATAAAAACTATTTTCCTAGCTTAAGTTATCAATAATCGGTATAATAACTTGGTGGAAAAAAATAATGACTAAGATTGCAATAACTGCAGACAGCACATGTGATATGCCTGTCGAACTGCAGGATAAATATAATATAAAGATTATCCCTCTTCATGTGACTGTCGGGACCAAAACGTACAGTGACTGTATAGATATAGAGGCAAAGGATCTGTTTTCTTACTATGACCGAACACAGAACCTGCCTAAATCGTCTGCTCCGTCACCTGCGGATTACATTTCTGTTTTTCAGGAACTGACAGATGAAGGGTATGAGATAATACACTTTGCCCTGAGTTCTAAAATATCCAGTTCCTACAGCAATGCACTGTTCGTTGCCAGAGACTTCCCGAATGTACATGTTATCGACACTCTCAATATTTGCGGAAGCAGCACTTTACTGGCCATTGAAGCAGCAGAAATGGCGGCTGCCGGTGCTGAAACAGAAGATATTATCAGGGAAATCGAAAAAGATATCCGTCTTGCATCAACATCTTTTGTTGTGGATACGATGGAATATTTATACAAAGGCGGCAGATGCGGTTCACTGGCCGTCATGATCAATAATGTACTGGATATCAAACCCTGTATAGAAATGAAAGACGGGGCATTCAGTGTAGCCAAGGCATACAGAAAACTACCAAAAAAGCTTATATCCCAATACATCGATGATGCCCTGAAAAAGAGAAAATCCGTCTCAAATAAACGAATATTTCTTGCAGACACTTTCTATGATGAGTCCCTTGCGGAATATGCTTATTCCATTCTCAAGGATAAGTATGGCTTTGAGGAAATCATCACCAACAAAGCAGGTTGTATTATCAGCACCCACTGCGGACCGAATACCATTGGTCTGTTTTTCATCGATAAAGATTAGCCATCGGATTTCTGCTTTCCGCATATCTTTTTCTGATATCTGTATAAGATGATCAAAATAATGATATTATTTGATATATACAGAGGCAGATTATGAAATATTTTGGAACATCAGGTATACGAAGATTAGCAGATGAAAAACTGATAGATATTGCATTTATTACAGGCTTTTCGCTGGGAATGCAGTACAGAAGAGTTCTTGTAGGTACTGACACACGTCTGACAAATGAAGCCGTTAAATATGCACTGATTTCAGGCCTGCTGGCCACCGGTGCTGATACATATGATGCCGGAGTTGTACCCACACCAACACTTGCCAAAGCAGGAAAGGGCTTTGACTGCACGGCAATGATAACCGCATCACACAATCCTCCCGAGTACAACGGCATCAAACTGCTTAACCCTGACGGTTCTCCCTTCACTGCCAGCCAGCAGCAATTCATTGAAAATAACCTTGAGAACAGATACCTTCCCCCTGTAGATTACGTAAAAAGTACAAGACTAAAAACGTATACGACAGCTGTTGAAGAACATATTGCTGCAATCAGAAAACAGATACCCTGCAGTTTTAATTCGATTAAAGTAGTGCTTGATCCTGCAGGAGGAGCGGCAACCTCAATTACTGAAAAACTTCTCCGTGAGATAGGCTGTGACCTGACTGTTATCAATGGTGAGCCTGCCGGAATCTTCCCCAGACCTGCAGAGCCTACCGCTGAAAACCTTGTACAGCTTTGTGAAAAGGTTAAGGAAACAGGTGCAGCACTTGGCATTGCGCATGACGGCGATGCTGACAGAGTCATGGCCGTTGATGATAAGGGAAGATTTATCCCCGGAGACAAGCTTTTATGCATGTTTGCCGATTTCTACAAGGCAACAGAACTTGTCACGACTGTTGATGCATCCATGGCAATAGAAGAAAGAGGATACAAAACATACAGATGCCCTGTCGGTGACAACAATGTCACAGAAGAAATGCTCAAACGCAATGTATCCTTCGGCGGAGAAACATCCGGTGCCTGGGTATTCAGTGAAATGTCACTGTGTCCTGATGGAATATATGGAGCGGCAGTTCTTCTTGAACTGGCTTCCATGCGAAAGCTTTCCGAATGGGCAGACAGCATTCCAAGCTATCCTATGATCAGAAAAAGCATAAAAACGACCATTGATTTCAGTGATCTTGAAAATGTTCTTACTTCCTACTGGAAGAATGCCAGACTGGATAAGATCGACGGATTAAAATACTCATTCGATGATGCATGGGTACTGATTCGAAAATCCGGAACGGAGCCCAAGGTCAGAATAACAATTGAAGGCAAAAACAATTTACGGGTCAATGAGTTATATCAGGAAGCAGAAGATTTTGTGAGGCAATTGTCATGAAAGCAGTAATTTTTGCAGGCGGTGAAGGCCGCAAAATGTTTCCATTTACAGACAGCAGACCAAAAGCCATGCTGCGGATTGCTAATAAGCCGCTTGTAGAACATGTACTGCTGACAGCGATCGAAGCCGGCCTTAATGATTTTGTTTTTATCATAGGATACAGGAGTGAACAGATAAGAGATTATTTCGGCGATGGTTCGAAATGGGGTGTAAAAATCACCTACCGTTCACAGGAAGAGCCTATCGGAACATCCGATGCACTCAATCATGCCCGCGATATCCTCAAAGATCCATTCGTAGTAATACACGGGGATGTTGTACCTGATGCAGAGAGTCTGAAGGAAATAATAAACTGCAACGGATACGCAATGGGCGTCAAACCCATGACAGACACCCGTGATTTCGGTACTGTTATCGTTGAGGACGGAATTGCCAGAAAAATCATAGAGAAAGCTCTTGTTCCCGAAAGCAATATTGTTAATACAGGCATTTACAAGCTTGATAAAGCAGTATTTGATGCCATTGATAATACTGATATATCCATCAGAGGGGAATATGAATTAACTGAGAGCCTTCAGACTTTCATTGAATCCGGTGCCAAAATCAAATGTGTTGAAATGAAAAAATGGCTCAGCATAACACATCCCTGGGATATTCTTACCATGACGGAACAGTACGTACCTGCAACATTGGAGAATGAGGGTACTGTTGAAGAGAATGTCCATATCGATGGAAATGTTTCCATTGGCAAAGGATCTGTCATAAGAGCCGGAGTTTACATTACCGGTACAGTCATAATCGGTGAAAACTGTGATATCGGACCTTACTGCAGGATCCGCGGCACAACGACTATCGGAAACAATTGCCATGTCGGATCTTTTGTGGATATGAAAAATTCAATTATTATGGACGGATCAAAAGTTCCTCATCTTAATTACATCGGAGACAGTGTCATCGGTGAAAACTGCAACTTCGGTGCAGGTTCAAAAATAGCCAACTTACGTTTTGATCATAAAGATATCGGGCAGAGCGGTCGTCATAAACTGGGTGCCCTGGTCGGAGATAACGTCAATGTCGGCATCAATGCATGCATCAATGCCGGAACAATCATCGGAAATGACGCAATAATCGGACCGGGAGCAGTTGTTTCACAGAACGTAATGCCTAAAAGCAAGGTGTTTTAATCATGAACAGACAAGCAATCATTTTAGCCGCAGGTGCCGGCAACAGAGCCAAACCATTTACAGAAACCCGTCCTAAATGCATGTTCGAAATTGCAAACAAACCGCTTCTATACCGTGCGATAGATTCGTTAATTCAAAACGGGATCAGAAATATTATTATCGTAGTCGGATATAAGAAGGAACTTATATTCGATTATCTTGCCAGTGTCCAGTTCAAGGATGTCGAGATCAGTTTTGTGGAGCAATCGAAACTTCTGGGGTCCAGTGAGGCTTTGCTTGAATGTGAACCATACCTTTCCGATGATGATTTCATCGTGCTTCCGGCAGACAAATACTATACTGCTGAGACGATAGCACCGATCATTTCAGCCAAATCCCCTACCATGCTCACACAGAACCCCAACCTGCCCGTATATGCAACAGCCAGAAATTCTATGGGGCAGATAGCTATCGGCAGATTCAAACATTCCATGGATGAAGATCCTATCGATACACGAATCTACTGTTTGAATAAATCCTTATTCAATAAGATGCATGGTTTCATGAGCATCAACCAGGCATTTAACAATTTACCTAAAGAAGGAATCAATATCTACAACATAGCAACTCAGGGTATCTGGGCTGACCTTGTATTCCCATGGGATATCATTACGATCAATGAGCTGGATCTTAAAACACTTGAGCCTCAGATCAAGGGAACATTCTCTCAGTCTGTAGTGATTCGTGGAAACGCAATCATTGAAGAGGGAACCAAGATCGGAGCGAACTCATCACTGACCGGCAATGTCTGTATAGGTAAAAAATGCCGGATCAAGGAAAATGTCGTTATAGAAGGTTCAACCAGCATAGGAAACTCCACCATTATTGAACCTCTTACCTACATTTCCAATTCAGTCATCGGTGATAATGTTCATATCGGTGCAGGCTCGATCATAATCGATTCAATCATAGATAACGATACAAACATAGGAATAAGATTCACTTCCGGATCAGCAAATGCGGAGGTTAAAATCGGAAACGAATACTATACTCTGCAGATCGGAAGCATGATAGGCA
>JAEEGH010008538.1_pt1 | contig 24173 bp, 14 predicted proteins | sample 9134181 | NCBI WGS metagenome assembly JAEEGH01 (sample SAMN16246544, study PRJNA631951) | gut metagenome | biome: gut microbiome; feature: rumen; material: DP-attached | host: Bos | place: Iran: Karaj | collected 2018-10
CTTCATATTCCCAAAAAGCTTCTGCGCTTTTCAGCTTTATGTTTTCAGAAACGTTTATAAACGGAATTTCAACTTTGTATGTGCTTTTGCCGACTTTTACGACCACAGGCGGCAGCTCAAAAGTTCCGGCTTCGTCAAAAATGAACAAAGCTTCTATTATTACGTCAGCTGATGCGCTTGCAGAATCAACGTATTTTTTCAGCTCCATGCGGCGTGCGCCTGACGGCGGCTCTGCAAACGTAAAATTGACTTTCTTGAGCGTGGTCTCTGAAACACGCACCTTGATTGTCACTTCATCGCCGATGTTTACGTTTGTGTCAAAGCTTTCAAGATTTGCACTTGTTACGGCAAAAACCGCCGCCGCCGCAAAAAGCAGCACAAAAAGCGCAAACAATTTCTTAATTTTCAGATTCATATTATCTTTCTCTTAGTTTTATGTTTTATGTCATGCTGAACTTGGTAGCCTTCGGCGGCTTTCAGCACAGCATCTATGCCAAATTTAGTTCTGAGATTCCGAAACAAGTTCGGAATGACACTGCGCATCAAACATTGGCAACTGCGCATCCTACATTGCCAACTGCACATCCAACATTGCTAATAATCCAGAATGTCAGATTTTTCCTGCTTCTCGCTTTTCCAATGCTTGTCGTCATTTTCCTTCATCATAGAAAAAACTGTGTCTTGCGCCGAGCTGCCCTCTGAATGATGCACCGGTTGCAATTCAGACTGCGCGACCTTAGTATGCACCTCTGCTTGAGACATTGCAAGCTCAAGGTTTATCTTTGCGTCAAGCTGGCTGTTGTCTACAAGCAGCGCCTGCTTAAAAAAGTCCGCCGCCTGCTTAAAATCGCCCTTCTGATAAGAGACGATGCCGCTGTTATAAAGCGCGCCGAAACGCACAAGCGCGGGCACATCGTTGCCCACAAGTTTTTCAAGCTGATTGAGCGCGGCTTCTTTTTCGTTCAGCATCAAATAAGAGACCGCGATGCCGTATTGCGCATAAACTTTCGCGGTTTCGTCCTGCTGCTGAACGGCCGTTTCCTTCGCTTCAAGAAAATCTGCCGACGCTTCTTGATAATCTTCCTGCACCCAATGAATTACGCCTTTCAAAATGTCCATCGCGCTCTTTTTCTGGCTTGAGCAAGAAGTGAACATAAGCGCGCAAAGCATTATGCCCGCAATTTTGGCAGACGGCCGTTTCGGGTTAATCTGCATAACGCAAAGCCCTGCACCAAAAAACACAAGCGCAAGAAACGCGAACAAGCTTTGGCGGCGCACCGGCTTTGACTCGTAAAGCGTAAGCGAACCGCTCTGCGTCTTTTCGTTTGAAAAAAGCACGCCGTCAAGCACCGTTAAAGCCGACCCCATGTTGAGCGCGTTTACATAAACAGCTTTTGCGTTGAATGAATCGCCGTGCCGCCGCTTAATCTGCTTTGTCACGTCGTCGCACAATTCTTTGAGCGCGTCTTCTCTAAGCGCAGTCTTTGCAGTGCGCTCGCCGTCACCGGTTAAGATTTCAGTTTCTTTTGTTGAGCCGAACCCGACTATATAGACCGGCACGTTCTGGCTGAGCGCGTCTTCGACGGCAAGCTTCAGCGATTCAATCGTTTCATCGCCGTCTGTAAAAAGCACAACCGCAGAAGAACTGCTCGTGTTTTTTGCGAAAGAGCGCAATGCGGTTTCTATGCCGCTGCCTATGTTAGAGCCGGCCGAAGTAAGCAGCATCGGCGAAAGGTTGCCGAGCAGCGAGCGTATAACAGAAAAATCATCAGTCTGCGGAATTGCAAGCATTGCAGAGCCCTTAACAAGAACAACCGAAACTGTTGCGCCGCTCATTCTGCTCAAAAGCGCGTCTGCATATTGTGCCGAAGCTGCAAGCCGTGTTGAGCCGTCGGGCATGTCCGCCGCGTTCATGCTGTATGAAACGTCAAAGACAAACGCCGCCGCATTGCCGTTAATCTGCACCGGCTCAAGCTTTGTGCCCCAGCTTGGCGAAGCGGCCGCCGTTACAAGAAACGCAAAAGCGAAAGACCATAAGATGCTTCTGAAAATTACGCGCTTTTGCAAAGCTTGCACCGCTCCGGCAGATTTTTGTGCCGGTTTATCCGCTGTTTTTCTTTCGGAATTCTTGAAACCGTTTTTAGAGCCTTTCTTGGGCGCACTTAAATTGTCTAAAGAAGCCACAAAAGAACGCAGCCGCATTATTATTATTGCCCAAGCAGGAATCAAAGCCAAAAGCGCATACAGCATAGAAGGATATTCAAATTTCAGCATCTCAAACTTCCTTCAAGCAGCAGCGGCATAAAAACCAGGCGAAAGCCACAAGGCTCAACGCCGCCAAAAGGCATGTTGAGCCATACGATTTACTGACGTTCATCATTTTAAAGCTTTGCGTAACGTCCTGCTCTTTTACAATTTCTGCAAGACCAGCTGCCAGAGCCGCTGTGTTTTCAGCACCGAAATAAGAGCCGCCCGCAAGATGCGCCAAATTTATAAGCTGATTCTCGTCAAACGAAGAATCCAAATGACCAGATTTAACTAAATTAGTAACAGGATCAACGTATTCAACCAGCACCGTGCCTTTTGTGCCGACGCCCACAACGAACAGATTTATGCCGAAATCTGCGGCAAGCTTTGCGGCCGTGTGCGGATGAATCTCACCGGCGTTGTTTTCGCCGTCTGTTATAAGCACAATGCACTTTTTGGGTGCTTTCGTCTGCGCCATGTGATAAACCGCCGTGCTCAAGCCTGTGCCGATTGCTGTTGCATCGCCAAGCTCGCCGATGACAAGCGAATCAAGCCTGTCAAAAAACACCTGATGGTCAACTGTAACAGGCACGACAAGCGCGGCATCAAGCGCAAGAGCCACAAGCCCGAAAGACGCGCCATCTGCTTTCTGTACAATTTCCGCAATCGTTTCTTTTGCAGCTTCAAGCCGGTTCTTGCCCTGCATATCGCGCGCCGCCATAGAAGGGCTTGTGTCTATAACGAACATCACCTGCGTGCCGCTGCTTGTGTAAATCTTTTTCTGGTGAGAAATTACCGGCGAACAGACAGCCGCTGTCATAAGAATAAATGCAAGCACAATTGAAAATTTTGCCAAAAAAGAAGCGAATTTAATCCGTTTTGAAGAATAGCTGAAAGTGCTGCCGTTCCAGTCGCTTAAAATAAGCGGCAGCGTAAACTGCTTAAAAATGCCGAGATAACGCAAAATAAAGTAGAGAGGCAGAAGCAGAATCAGCAAAAATCCAAGCGGATACTCAAAATGAAGCATCAATTCTCCCCTTCTGCAATGTCTGCAATAACTTCTGCATTTACGTCAGCTTTGTCCTCAGCTTCGTGATACTTTTCAAAATGAAGCACAGCCGCCTTTAATTGAGAGGCGAGTCCGCTTCTTTCGTTTTCTGCAAAAACCTTTTTCTGCCCGTCACCGGAAAACCTGAGCTCATCACAGCGGACAAGCACTTTCTGCACTTCAGCCAGCATTTCCATACAGCACTGCTCAAAAGCGCCTTCCGCAACATTGAGAATTTCGCCTGTAACGGCAGATTCAAATGCAAGCTCAAACCGCCGCTCAAGATAGACACGCACTTCTTTAGAGATTTTCTCTGCGCTTAAAACATCGTCCTCAAAGCCGCTTTTTGCGCTTTGAAATGCCTTGAGCAGCCGCACAAATTTCCGCGCATTATACCGTCTTTTTGTCTTTATCCAGATATTATGGCACAGCGTCTTTATCTGCCTGAACCTGAGAAGCACAAATGCCGCCAGAAGCACAAGCAGGACACAGCCAAAAATGCCCAGATAGACTGTGTATGTTGTTCCCGGAATTACAAGCGGCGGCGACGGCGGCTGCAAAGTGTTTATGCCGGTTTCCTGCGTAACAGAGCGGATCAAAACCGGCGGAATCTGAATAACAAGACTCTGCTCATCTGCGCCGTCACTGCCCTTTACAAAAACTGAAAAATCAAAAGGCGCAAAAACAAGCTCGCCTGCCTTCCATGGAATAAAATCTACAATCATGGTGCAGTCAGCGCCGTTTGTCTCAAACTGCATTGAATAAACTGAATAAAAGCCCGCTTCATTTGCCTCTTTTAAAAGCCTGTCGTTTTCTTTCAGCGAAATTTTTTGCAGCGGCAGAGGAGATTCAGTCTCAAAGCGGTAAACTAACTGGGCGCGCTCGCCCACTGTAACATCAGACGGCGTTAAAGAAATTGTGTAACTCATAAGAAGTTTTCCTTTGTGGCAAAAAATTCTTTGAGTTTTCTTACAGGTTCGTCTTCTGTTGAAATTACAAGCGTTTTTGCGCCGCAGCGTCTGCAAAGTTTTACCCAGCGCTCGCGCCTTTCAATTTCAGTCTGTTTCCATACACGCCTGAAAGATGAAGAAGCCGTCGGAAATGTTCTTATAGTTTTTGTTTCGGGGTCTTCAAAAGAAAAGCTGCCGATCTGCGGAACAGCAAAATCTGTCGGGTCTGCAACCTTTATGGCAAGCACGTCATGTTTTGAGGCAATTCTTGCCATAGCTTTCTGGTAACCGCTTGTACGGAAATCTGAGACGACTACAACAAGACTGCGGTTTTTTAAAAGCCTGCACGCGCCGTCTAAAGCCCCGGAAAGCATTGAGCCTTCTGTTCCTGCTTTATTTTCATATATCAGTTTTGTAGATTCATCAATTTGAGAAAGAACAAGCATGACATTGTTCTGCGTAGCTTTCGGTGCAATTGAAAAAGTTATAGAACCGTCAAAAAAAACAGCACCAAGCGGACTTGAGATTTGTTCCGCCGCAAAAGCTAAAAGAGCCGCAATCTCGTTGGCACATTCAAGCCTATTCTGGCTGCCAAAGCCTGTATTCATAGAAAGAGAACGGTCAAGCACAAGAAAAACCACAAGCTCGCGGTCTTCTTCAAAAAGCTTTACATACGGCTTTGACATGCGCGCCGTTACGTTCCAGTCAATCGTCCTTACGTCGTCACCGCGCAGATATTCGCGCACGCCTGTGAATTCTATGCCGTGCCCTTTAAAATGTGAATGAAACCCGCCGCTTCTAAAGCCTTCTGCTATAGAAAAAGCCTGTAAACGCAATTGACTTGCACGCTGCACCAATGTCTGATATTGCGTCAGTTGAGTTTCCATTCACGCCTCCTCTTCCAAAATCTTAAGAACAGTTTAAAACGCCGTCATTAAGGCACAGGCAGAGTTGCAAGAATCTTTGTGATTATATCGTCTGTAGTAAGACCGTCTGCGGCAGCTTCGTAAGAAAGCACAAGTCTGTGCCGCAAAACAGCCGGGACTACTTTCTTAACATCGTCCGGCAGAACATAAGTGCGGCCGTCAAGCAAAGCCTGTGCCTTGGCGCATTTCTGCAATGCAATGCCTGCACGCGGCGATGCACCGAATATAATGTAGCGCAAAAAGTCCTCGCGGCGTACACCATGAGAAGCTCTTAAGTCAGCGGCTTTGTTTTTGGCTTTCTGCTCAGGGCGCGTAACTGACACAATCGAAACAATGTATTCGATAATCTTGTCGTCACAGGCAACTGAAGGCAAAGCCTGCCGCATCTGTGCGATAGTTTCAGCCGAAAGAATCTGGTCAAGCTTGATTTTTGAAGGGTCTGAAGCCTGCGCGCTCTGCTTTATAATAGAAAATTCTTCTTCATTTGTAGGGTATGAAACATGAAGCTTCATAAGGAAGCGGTCCAATTCAGCTTCAGGCAGATTGTAAGTTCCTTCCTGCTCAATCGGGTTCTGGGTTGCAAGCACTAAAAAAGGCTTCGGCAGAGCGTATGTTTTTTCGCCTATGGTCACCTGTCTTTCTGCCATAGCTTCAAGCAGTGCAGACTGAACCTTTGCAGGCGCGCGGTTTATTTCGTCAGCAAGAAGCAGGTTCGTAAAGACAGGCCCCTGTCTTACAGAAAAATTGCCTGTTGCCTGCTCATAAATAAGCGTGCCCGTAACATCTGCCGGAAGCAAGTCTGGCGTAAACTGAATGCGCTTGAATGCAAGCCCAGACATATCCGCAAAAGTCTTTACGGCAAGTGTCTTTGCCAAACCCGGCACGCCTTCAAGCAGTACATGACCGTCCGCAATAATGGCGGTCAAAATTCCGTCCAAAAGTTCCGTCTGCCCGACAATGCGTTTTGCCGCCTCTGCCCGGCATGCCCCGCCCAATGATTTGCATTTTTCGCTTATTCCAGAAATATCCAATCAGTGCCTCCACTTACCACAAAAGATATTAGCAAAATGCAGAAGCTTTTTCTAGTTCTCTACCCGTTATATCGAATTTTCAGTATTTTTATGCAAAGCATTGCATAAAAATACAAAAAAGCGTATTATTTGCATATGATTAATCCATTAGCGCAAGATTTGAATGACAGTTTACGCGGAACTGTACCAGGCGAAATGCTCTCAGATTTGGGCATGCGCCTTTTTTTTCCAAAGGGAATTATTGCACAAGGTGCAGAAGCAAAGAAACTCGGCAAAACAGCAAATGCAACAATCGGCATGGCTGTTGAAAACAAGACACCAATAATTTTATCTTCAGTTAAAAATGAATTCACCAATTTGACATCAGCTGAAGCAGTAGCATACGCTCCGACTGCCGGCAATTTAGAATACCGTACTATCTGGAAAGAGCAGATTATCGCAAAGAATCCTTCTCTTAAGGACAAGTCTTTTTCTCTGCCGGCCGTTGTACCCGGGCTTACAGCGGGAATCTCTTATTTGTGCGACTTATTCCTTAAAGAAGGTGATGTTCTTTTAGCCGCAAACCCTTCATGGGACAATTACTCGCTCATTGTTGAGGCAAGACGGAATGCTTCGCTCAAACAGTTTACGCTTTTTAACGACACCGGCTTTAATCTGGATGCATTTGAAAAAGCCGTAAAAGAACAGGCTGTAACAGGCAAAGTCCGCATTCTGCTGAATTTTCCGCAGAACCCGTCTGGCTACACGCCGACAAAAGATGAACAGGCTGCAATCTGCAAGATTCTCTGCGCCGTTGCAGACAAAGGCGCAAGCGTAATGGTCTGGTGCGACGACGCATATTTCGGCTTAAATTATGAAGACAATATCGCGCCGGAATCGCTCTTTGCCTTATTGTGCGATGCACACGAAAAGATTTTTGCCATAAAAATTGACGGTCCTACAAAAGAGGACTTTGCCTGGGGCTTTAGAACAGGTTTCCTGACATTCGGCGGCAAAGGCTTAACAGAACAGCACTACGAGGCTTTGGGCAAAAAGCTCATGGGCACAATACGTTCTTCTGTTTCGTGCTGCTCTACACCGGCTCAGTCAATCATGATACGCGCCATGAAAAATCCGGAAATTGAAGCCGAGAAGCTTGAATTCAGAAACAGCCTCGAAGCAAGATACAAGAAAGTGCGCGCCTTTGTTGATGCTAGAAAGAATAATAAAGCACTCACAGCACTTCCTTTCAATTCAGGCTATTTTATGTGCTTCAGATGCAACGGCTTCAGTTCAGAAAACCTGCGTCAGAAGCTTTTGAATGAATACGGAATAGGTACAATTGCAATTGACAATGCACACCTCCGTGTTGCCTTTTCGAGCCTGGACGAAAGCTTAATAGAACAGGTATATTCAACTATTTACAAAGCAGCTGAAGAATTGGCATAATAGCCGATATGAGACGCAGACTTCGTAAAAGATTTATTCCTATATTATGCCTGCCCTTTGTTGCGGCAGGCGTTTTAATTTTCAATTCATTAAAACCAAAAGAAACAAAAGTTATAATATGGACAGACCAGAACTGCTTTGCTTCTTATGCAGAGCTGTTCAATACAACTCAAAATGACTATCAGGTAATCATAAAATATAAAGAAAATCTTGCGGAAGTTTTTCCCGCCGATTCCGGCAGCCAGCCAGACATTGTTATAGGCCCATGGCTTAAAAACGAGAAAGTACGCAAAAACTTTATGCCGCTTGATTTTCTGTTTAAAAAGGAAAAACTGCTTGCTAAAGATTTTTATCCGCAGCTTTTAGATTTGGGAAACATGCAGGACAAACAGTATCTGCTGCCGGTAAGCTTCAATCTGCCTGTCATCATTTTTTCTGATGAAAACGAAAAACTTATTGAGGACAGCTTTGTGCTTTCAATCAGCCAGATACGCGATTTGGCTTCAGCATTCAACAAGCGGAATAAAAAAAATGTATACACAGCTATGGGCTTTTCTCCTGTATGGAACGCCGACTTTATGTATGTTGTTTCAAAACTTTTCGGCGCAAACTACACCGAGGCAGAGCCGCTTTTCAGCTTTAATAAAGAGAATATTGAAAAATCAATTGCCTATCTTAAAGAGTGGAGTTATGAGGTAAACACAAACCCCGAAGCCGAGGACGAATTTCAGTTTAAGTATCTTTACGAGCCTGCCTACAAGCTTGTTAATTCGGGCAAGTGCCTTTTCTGCTATACAAAGACAGACTACCTTTTTAAGCTGCCTACAGACAGGCTGCAGAACCTTAATTTCAGATGGATTGAGCAGGACCAGAAAATTGCGGTTTCTGACAAGCTTATTTACATGGGTGTTTACCGGGGAACAAAAAACAAGGCTGGCGCGTCTGCTTTTATCACGTGGTTCTTAAACGGAAAAACACAGGAATCGCTGCTTGAGCGCTCGGCATCGCAGAACCTTACGATGCCGACTTTCGGCATTTCTGACGGCTTTTCTTCGCTGCGCGCCGTAAACGAAAAGTATCTTACAAAGTTCTATCCGCAGCTTTACGGCCATGTGCCTACTGCGGAATTTCTTTCTGTTCCGAACATTCTGCCTGCAAAGTGGGAAGACATAAAGCAGCAGGTAATCATTCCCTATTTGAAAGAAGCTTCAAGGAAAAAGGACGGCGATGCCGAGCCTAAAGACCTTGAAGCCCGCATGAAAGACTGGCTGAAACAGAATTATTAGCTATATCAGGCGGCCATTAAGTTCCAGTTCTTTGCCGTCGTCGGGGTGGCTGCCTAGCGGGGCGTTTGCAAGCAGAAGCTTGAGGCGGTTAAGCTGGTTTACTTCGCTTGAACCCGGATCGTAGTCGATTGCGCTGATGTTTGCGCCCGGATAGCGGTGGCGCAGCTCTTTTATCATGCCTTTGCCGGTTACATGGTTCGGCAGACACGCAAAAGGCTGAACGCACGCAATTGAAGCAACACCCATCTGAATAAGCTCAACCATTTCAGCTGTCAGGAACCAGCCTTCGCCGGTTATGTTGCCGAGCTGAACTACATCGTCAACGCCTTTCATCAATTCGTAGATTGCCTTTGGCGGCTCAAAGCGCTTTGACTTTCTAAGCTGCTTCTTTATGTAATGGCGGTATCTTTCAACAATCCAGACCAAAAGCTTGGCGTTCCGTTCAGTCTTCTTTGGGAACGAAAGCTTTTCGTAGCGGTAAATGCCGGTTGAGAACGAATAGAACAAGAAATCGGCCAAATCCGGCACAATACATTCTGCGCCCTCTTTTTCGATTGTCTCAAAAAGATTGTTGTTCGCTGTCGGGTGGAATTTGACAAGAATTTCGCCGACAACGCCGACGCGCGGCTTTCTGCCCGGCTTAAGCGGAAGATTATCAAAATCGCGCACAATTCCGCGGATTAAGCGGTGATACGCGCCGAAAGTCGGAATCTTCAGCATTTCAACTGTCTTGGCATTCCATTTCTGATAAAGTGCGTTCGCAGAACCTGAGTTCAGCTCATACGGGCGCACGCGGTAAAGAACCTTCATCAGCACATCGCCAATCATCACGGCCATCATGGCGCGCTGAATGAGCGGTGCGGTAAACTTAAAGCCCGGGTTCTTTTCCAAGCCCTGCACAGAAAGCGAGATAACCGGAATGTGGCTCCAGCCGGCATCTGCCAAAGCGCGGCGGATAAAGCCGATGTAGTTTGTCGCGCGGCAGCCGCCGCCTGTCTGCGTAATCAGCAGCGCGGTTTTGCTCAAATCATATTTGCCTGAACGCAGCGCCGCAATCATCTGGCCTGTAACGATAATTGACGGATAGCACGCGTCGTTGTTGACAAACTGCAGGCCGATGTCTACCGCCTGCGTGTCAACTTCAGGCAGAATTACAAAATTATAACCTGAATATTCAAAAGCTTTCTGCAAGAGTCTGAAATGAATCGGCGACATCTGCGGAGCAAGAATCGTGTATTTGCTCTTCATCTCTTTTGTGAAGACAACGCGCTTGAAAGCAGACGAAATTTCAGGCATGTTCTTGTACTGGCGGTTGCGCTCGCGCTCGTGAACGGCGGCAATCAGGCTTCTGATGCGGATTCTTACCGCGCCGAGGTTTGAGCCTTCATCAATCTTGATGAGCGTGTACATTCTGTTCTTCGCGCGGAGAATTTCTTCAACCTGGTCGCTTGTAACGGCGTCAAGGCCGCAGCCGAAACTTGTCAGCTGAACAAGTTCAAGGTTCGGCGTGCCGGCAACAAAGCTTGCGGCGCGGTAAAGCCTGTTATGGTATGTCCACTGGTCAACAATGCGGAGCGGCCGTTCAATTGAACCGAACTGTGCCACGCTGTCTTCGGTGAACACTGCAATTCCAAGCCCTGTAATAAGTTCCGGAATTCCATGATTGATTTCCGGGTCAAGGTGATATGGTCTGCCCGCAAGCACAATGCCTGTTATGCCGCGGCGGATAATCTCTTCAAGAGCTTCTTCGCCCTGCTGCTGAACTTCGTCGCGGAATTTGCGCTGCTCTGCCCAAGCTTTATCAACAGCCGCAAAGATTTCGTTTTTCGGTATGCTGAATTCTGCACAAAGTTCTTCGCACAGACGCTCTGCAAGGCGGCGCTTGTCGTCAATCGGCAGAAACGGATTTATGAAGCGTACATCGTGGTCGCGGCGCAGCGCGTCTATGTTGTTGCGCAAAACTTCAGGGTAACTCGTGACAATCGGACAGTTGTAATGGTTGCCCGCCCCGGAATCTTCCTTTATTTCGTATGGAGCGCACGGATAAAAGATGAACTTAACGCCGGCTTTAAGCAGCGACTCAATATGACCGTGCGTAATCTTGCCTGGGTAGCACACAGATTCAGACGGAATTGTCTCAAGCCCAAGCTCGTAGACTGAACGTGTTGAGCGCGGCGAAAGCCTTACAGAAAAGCCCAGTTCGGTAAAGAACGTAAACCACAGCGGATAGTTCTCGTACATGTTGAGCACGCGCGGAAGCCCCACAACGCCGCGAGGCGCGTCTTTCGGTGCAAGCGGCACATAGCTGAAAAGCCGCTTGTATTTCCATGCGAAAAGATTCGGCACGTCTTTTTCGTCTTCTTCGGTTTTATGCGCGTTGCTTGCGTCAATCGTTTTTATCTTAGATTTTTCGTCGTCCGGCAGTTCCGCACCGCGTTCGCAGCGATTGCCTGTTATAAAGCGGCGCGGCGGTCTTTCTGGGTCATCGCCGTTAGAGAATTTGTTTATCGTCAAAAGGCAGTTGTTCGCACAACGTCCGCAGCGTCTAAGCTCAAGTGAAACATTGAAATTCTCAAGCTCTTCAATTGAAGCAATTGAAGAATGAATTTCAGGAATTTCCTTGCGCTTCTTAAGTTCTTCAATTACAGAAACATTCGGGTCGTAGCCCTCTTCTTCCGGCTTAAGCTTGATAATGTCGAGCCACTGGTCGCGTGCAATAAGCGCCGCGCCGTATGCGCCCATAAGCCCGGCAACGTCAGGCCTGAAAACATTGACGCCGGCAATTTTTTCAAAAGCACGCAAAACTGCATCGTTGTTGAACGTGCCGCCCTGAACCACAACTTTTGAACCGATTTCTGAAGCGCGGCGCAGCTTTATAACCTTGAAAAGCGCGTTCTTGATAACTGAATAAGACAAACCGGCTGAAATATCGGCAACAGTTGCGCCTTCTTTCTGAGCCTGTTTTACGCGGCTGTTCATAAAAACCGTACAGCGGCTGCCCAAATCGACGGGCTTTTCGGCAAGCAGCGCTTTCTGGCTGAATTCGCGCACGTTCATTCCGAGAGAACGCGCAAAATTATCAAGGAAGCTGCCGCAGCCCGAAGAACAGGCTTCGTTAAGCTGAATCGATGTAATCGCGCCGTTCTTCATGCGGAGGCATTTCATGTCCTGTCCGCCGATATCGAGCAAAAATTCTACGCCCGGCACAAAAAAGTCTGCCGCGCGGTAATGTGCTATTGTCTCAACTTCGCCGCCGTCTACGCCGAGCGCAGCCTGAAAAAGTGCCTCGCCGTAGCCGGTTGAGATTGAGCGCGCAATGTACACGTTCTGCGGCAGCTGCTTGTACAAGTCTTTCAAGACACGCACGGCAAGCTCAACAGGGTTTCCGGCGTTTACGTCGTAGAAGCGCCACAAAATGCGCCCGTCTGAATCAATGAGCACGGCTTTTGTGGTTGTTGAACCGGCATCAAGTCCCAAGAAAACAGGACCGCTCGCCGCGTTCAAATCAGAAGTTTTGGCAATTTCAGCTGAATGGCGCTCGTAAAATTCATCAAGCTCTTTCTGATTTGCAAAAAGCGGCTCAATACGCTGAACTTCCTGCATTTCAGCCCCGACAAGCTTTTTAAGCGATGAACGCAGCTCATCTATCGTAACGAATGTTTCGTTTTCAGCAGTCGTCACAGCTTTTGTGCATGTGTTAGACTTATCGCAGCCCGGGCAGCCTGAAACGCAGTTGATTTTTTCATCCTCGCCAGACTGCTTCGCGCCATAAGCAGAAAAAGCCGCACCGCCTGCCACAAACAGCTGCGAATTTTCAGGCACGATTATTGCATCGCCTGTAAGCTTGAGCGTTTCAATAAAACGGTGGCGCAGCTGGTCAAGAAAGTGCAGAGGCCCGCCCAAAAAAGCCACGCGCCCGCGTATAGGCTTTCCGCACGCAAGGCCGGAGATTGTCTGGCTTACAACAGCCTGAAAAATTGAAGCGGCAATGTCTTCTCGGCGCGCGCCTTCGTTGATAAGCGGCTGAACGTCTGTCTTAGCAAAAACGCCGCACCGCGCCGCAATCGGATAAATCGTAGTTGCACCGCGCGCAAGCTCGTTCAAGCCGCTTGCGTCTGTTTCAAGCAGTGCCGCCATCTGGTCAATGAATGCGCCAGTTCCGCCGGCACAAGTGCCGTTCATGCGCTGTTCAATGCCGCCTGTAAAATATGTGATTTTAGCGTCTTCGCCGCCAAGTTCAATTACAACATCAGTCTGCGGAATAATGTGGCGCACCGCCGTTGTTGAAGCCACAACTTCCTGTATGAACGGAATTGAAAGCCACTGGGAAACAGCAAAACCGCCGGAACCGGTTACGCGCACAGAAAGAGCGCGCGAAGCTCCGCCTTCAACCTGATTCTGCACGCTGTCTAAAGCTTTTGTGACAACAGAAATGATTGTGCTTCTAATATCTGCGCGGTGCCGCTCGTAATCGCCGTAAAGCATCTTATCATGCTCATCAAGAATAACGATTTTTACTGTAGTCGAGCCGACATCAATGCCGACGCGCAACGGCAGCAACTTTTCACTGTTTTTCTGATTCAATTCTGCTACATCTTTTTCCATAAATTTCCAAAAACCTATTCATATATGCCGAGCAAAACAACAAAGATTGTGTCTATATCAGACTGTGAATATTTAATTTTCTGCTGTTTCAGCCAGGCAATTACTTCCTTTTTGGTTATATTATTGTTCTCGCTATACAACTTTTTAACTATTTGAATAAGACCGGGGTCTATTTCATAAGGCTTTGAATACATTGACTTAGACGCCAATGAAAGCAGAGCCTTTTCAAGGCGCTCAACGCGGGCTGTAAGATTGTCATCGTACATGTACACATCTGGTGCAATGGCAGCACTGTAGAGGAGTTCTGCCAGATTCTTTTCAGACACAAAAATCCCGGTTACGCGCGGCATAACATCACCGACTTTCAGCACAACATCATAGGTCAAAGACGAATCATAAGAAAATGCTATGCCCGACGGTAAATATTCGCATAAATTAATGTCTTTGTAAACAAACGATGTCGGAAAAATCACAAAACGGAAATGCGCCGAATCATCGACATAAACTGCCGCTTTTTCGGCCTTCATGCCTGGCAGCTGCCATGCGGCATCAAGTGCGCGCCCCACAGACTTTAAGATTTTTTCAACATCCAGATTTTCGTCAATATGTATAGACGCAATCCGGCTGTCAAAAGTTGCAATCTTTACAACATTTGTTTTCTCATTTTCAGCTGTTTCCTGAATTTTCCAGCCTTTATATGGCCTGTCTTTCTGGCTTAATGTGCCGGGCTTTTCGGGTTCCTCGCCGTCTTCGTACAAGTCTATATCTATAACTTCCGCAGTGCCGGTCTCTTTTTTAGAGAGGCCCTCTTTATCTACAGCCGGAGCTTCAGCCTGGTGAACCGGCGTTTTTCCGGTTTCTTCCAGTGCTTCAATTTCTGTACCGATTACAACCGGCTCCTGTGCGGTTTCGCAAAAAGCGAAAGCTGCGCCGGCAAGAAACAAGGCGGCAAAAACAAATTTTCCTTTCATATTCAACATCTTTTAGAGTAAAGGTAAAGCCCGCCTGAAAACTTTTCCAAGCGGTCTATTACCATAATACTAGTTATTCCTATTGAAATGTACACAAAATGCGTAAAAACTTTTATTTTTACATAATGAACGAACGCCGGTGCTGTTAGTTCGGATTTGAAACATTTATCAGCACGCGGTCGCCGACCTTGATTTTTGAGCCGACGCGCGAAGACTGCGGCACAGCAACAACTTTGTCGCCATGCTTTTTAAGCACAACCTCGCCAATAAGCTCGTTAGCCTTGCGGTAGACATAAGCCGGCGTGTCTTCAATTGTCTCTTTGTAGACCGGCGAAACATACACAACAATCTCGTTTTTATTCCGCGGGTCAACAACGCAGCCAAAATCACCGGATTCTTTCAAATTCGCTTCAAGATAAAACTCGTAAGAATGTACCATCGAGTCAAGCGCGGCAGCCTTTTCTTCAGCTTCACCTCTTGCAGACAGAATGCTTGTTATAAGATTTCCTACATCGTCCGTAAACGAATGGAGTAACAGGTTTCTTGTTCTTGCAAAAGAAGCAAGACTGTTTTTATGCGGCTGTGCTGCAATTTTATCCGCAAGATACTCAAAATTAGCCAGCTTTCCGTCTATAAGACCGAGAAGCAGCACATCATTTTCGGCAAGTTCAAATTTTTCGCTAAGAGGACTCAAAACCGAAGGTGCAGTATTCTCAAGCAGGGCTGTATCAATCACAATTTTGCTTGCCTTTTCGTCTTTAAGCACAGGGTCAAGCGAATCTATCGTCGCTTTGAGAGAAGCTATCTCTTTTTTGTAGCGCGCCGCAACTGTATCAATAGCTTTATTGCGCTCTTTGTAGGCTTCTTCTTTTTGGCTTGCAAGCTGGCTTTTGAGTGCCTCTATATTTGTTTCATATTCATCAACAAGCTGCTGCTTTTCAATTTCAAAGACCTGGCGTTGCGAATCGATTTCTGACTGCATCTGCTGCGCACGTTCAAGATTTGCACTATCCATTGCAGCAAGCTGGTCTGTCAGTCCCTTGATTTTAGCATCAATGTATTCAGTGTCTTCATCATAAGCAACTTTAATAAAAGCTTTCTTATGCTCGCATGAATCTATTATAGCCTGTCTCTGTTTGCTGTAATCATATTTTGAAAGATTCATGTACTGCAGCGTGTGCAAATCTGCATCACGGAACTGCTCTGCACTTGAAATGCTTTCTTTATAAGTGTCATCAATCTGCTTTTTTTCAGCCATTGCAAGCGAAAGTTCGTTTTCAATGCGCGAAACTGAATCGAGAAGGCGCCGCAGATTCAAGTCATCAAAAGAGTCTACGCTGACCTTCATTTTTTCGTTCTGTATTTTGACATATCTGGTAAACAGAATTGAGAACACAGCCACAAAAATGCCCATTCCGATAATAATAAGCGGAACTTTATATGATCGGTTGTTCTTTGCCTTGGCAAATTCTTCCTCGATATTGTATGAAGACGCCGAAGACAAGTCAGGAGTTATAATCTTATCTCCAAGAAAAAGCTTTACTTCAGGCTTAGAAATATTTATTTTGTTGTCATTGTCCATATTCCACTCCAATTTTCAGGCACATTTCTTGAGTTCATTCTCTCAAGGAAAATTTCAGCTGTTTCAAGCCCGCTTTGACGCATAAGCTTTCTGGCTTCAGCCCAGTTTCCGGCATAATATTCTTTAAGACCGGCTTCAAAGCTTTCAAACTGTTTCTCAAGTTTTTCATCCGGTTCCAAAGTATCATAAGGGAAGTAAATCTTCTTTCCTTCTGTTTTTCCCTTAACCTGAACAGTATCAATCTCGTAGAAACGGTATTGCGACGTAAACTGAGAAATGTCGTTCTTTACAAATTCTGAAACTATAACAGGCAGATGATATATGCGCGTAAGTCCTTCAAGGCGGCTTGCAGCGTTTACGTTGTCACCGATAACTGTTGTAGTCATGCGCTCCATAGAGCCGATGTTTCCGTAGAACACTGTACCGCCGTCAATACCGACACCGACATCGATTAGAACAGCCTTATAGACGCGTTCTTCGGCTTCTGTCAAAGAGCGTTCTTTTTCAATTTCAACGCGGCGTGCAATCATTGCATCGCGGAGAAGTTTTGTTTCTTTAGTTATTGCCCACGCACTTCTAAGAGCTTCAAGCGACTTGTTGTGATCGTCACCCTGAAGAGCACCGTATATGGCAAGAACCGCGTCACCAATAATCGAACCGATAATTCCGTTCTGGTCGTGCACTTTGTTGATTGTGCGCGAATAATGAATGTTCAGCAGATTGATTATGTCGTTACCGAGCGTCTCGGTCATGTAGGTAAAGCCTTTGATATCAGAGAACAGAATTGTAAGCTCCCTCTGCGCGCCTTCAAGCCCTACGTGATGGTCTTTGTAAGCATGCTCAACAACGTCCCGCGTCGTAAAGCGCCTGAAAATCGACATAAGATTATTAATCGAAGAAGAAAGCGAGTTAAATGAAGCGCCAAGATATGTAATGTCGTCGTTAGGCGCGCCGGACAAATCAAGCAGAGCAAGCTCCTGCTTCTGCTGCATTTCGTACAGGCTTTGAATCATCTGTTTTAAGTAGCGCAGAATCTGGTTGAACATATAAAAGCCGAGAACAAGAAAGACCAGAATCAGAACAACTGTAATTATACAGATAATCATAAATACGTGGTTTGAATCTGCGTTCATGTCAGAAAGCAGTTCAGAGCGGATTAAAAAACACTGCCAGTCATCATGGTATTTATAGACTGCAATGTTCCGTCCGTAGCCAGTCGTAAAATAGACTGAACCCTCGGTGATTCCGTTTTCTTTGTCTTCTACTATATTTTCAAGGGCTTCTTCATCTGGAAAAGCCGAATATTCATAGCCGTCTGCGCCAATACCGAAAACTATAGAGCCTTCTGGTGATACGCCGAGCAGCGTACTATGTGCATGAGTAAAGCCCTTTTTTGCTGAAGACAAAATTGAAGAAACACTTTCCTCTCTATTAGAAGAAAACTTAAAGATTTCGTACTGATTGCTTGCGTTCGTATAGATTTCTTTAAGTTCTTTTACAAGCAGCTGGTTTGTAACAGAAAACTGATATTTTCTGTTCATCAGCATGTTTATGTAGTTCGTTATAAAATTTGAAAATAACAGAAGACATAAAAACACGCCCAAAATCTTAAACGAAATTGGAATTACGGATGTTTTTCCAACCTTTTGAAAGAAAAGATTTTTCTTCAATTTCTAGACCTCCCGAATTCGGTACAGAGTTACAAAGAAATCAAATACTTTTTTTTCTGTTTTTCGATTTTTAAATCTGCGTGATACTTAGAGAAAACTTCAAAATTAGAAATATTTGATTTTTCATCTAAAACAAGAAAATTATAAACCCATTGAACCAAAACAGCAATAAATGTATTGTCAAAAAATTGATAAAATTTTGAGTTACTTGCATTAACAGTGCGCTTAGATTATACCTATAGTAACCAACTAAGGAGTTCCAATTGCTAAATAAATCAGTATATCAGAAACGCCGGGCTGACCTTGCAACATGGATGGCACAGAACAGCATCGGGCTTGTAATAATCGAAGATTCTGAAAACCACAGAGATCCGGCTCTCCGCTATTTTTCGGGGCATCCGAGTGACGGCGTTCTCGGCATAAGCATTACAGGCGACGCAATTCTTTCGCCGTGGGATGAAGCACTTGCAGCGCAAAAAGCTGATGTCGATGTGATGATTCCATTTACAAGATTCGACCGCTCCGCTGTTCAGGCGGCAGCAGGAATCGCCGCAATCTGTCAGATTCCGCCTAACACAAGAATCGAAATTTCTGAAAGAACGCCGTACCCGACATTCCTCAAATATGTTGAGATTTTCAACAAGAACGACGTGCTTTGCCGCGAAAACGGCGTGAACCAGCAGATTAAACGTATGCGCGCCACAAAAGACGAAACTGAAATTGCGACAATCCGCAAAGCTTGCGCGCTGACAGACGAAGTTATCGAGACAATCGAAAAAGGGCTTGCCGAAGGAAAATTCACAACAGAGACAGAAGTTGCCCTGCTTATCGAACAGGCTGCACATAGCAACGGCTGTGAAGGCACTGGCTTCGGCACGCTTGCGGCAGGTGCTTCAAGAAGTTTCTTCATTCATGCGTTTCCGGGCTACACTTCGGGCGAATTTGCCGGCAAAGGTCTTTCGATTCTCGATTTCGGGCTTATTTATGACGGCTACACAAGTGACGTTACGCTTACAATTGCGCGCGGCCAGCTCGACAAAAAGCAGAACGAAATGCTTGAATCGGTGCAGACAGCCGCAAATCAGGCTTTGACTCTATACAAGGCAGACATTCCAGTTTGCGAAGCAAACCGCAAGGCAGATTCGATTTTTCAGCAGATTAACCGCACAATGCCGCACGCGCTCGGTCACGGCGTCGGGCTTGAAGCGCACGAATGGCCTTCTGTAAGAAGCAGCGCAGACCTTTCGCAGGTTTTTGCGCCGGGCATGGTCGTTACGCTTGAACCGGGGCTTTACGACGCAAAACTCGGCGGCTGCCGTCTTGAAAATGACGTGCTTATAACTGAAACAGGCAACGAAGTTTTGACAAACTCAAAAATTATCAGAATCTAAGATAAGCATGATAGTCTTTGAAGAAACGCCGTTCCCAGAAGTAAAGCTGTTCCGCTTTGACGGCGTTACGGACAACCGCGGGCAAAAAATCCGCGCTTATTCAGAAACTGAATTCAACCGCTACAGCATAGATTTCGTTCCGAAAGAGAGCATAATCTACGAAATGCCGAAAGCTGATACGGTTTTCGGCATTCACTTTCAGGCTGAACCGAAACCGCAGCAAAAGCTTATACGCATTATTTCCGGCAGCGGAATTGACTATGCTATTGATTTGCGGCGCGGCTCTGCAACTTTCAAGAAATGGTTTTGCACAGAGCTTTCCGCCGCAAACAAGATGCAGATGCTCATTCCGCGCGGTTTCGGGCATTTGTTCCGCTCAACGGCAGACAACACCGTAATGCTTTTTCAAATTGACCAAGATTTTGACAATGAACTTTCGCGCGCAATCTCTTACCGCGACAAATCAATCGCGCTTGACATTTGCGGCGGCAGCTTCACTGTTTCGCCAAGAGATGATGAAGCCCCGGAACTTTGCGATGCGGTTTTAGGCTGAATAAGTGTAAGTGTCATTGCCGTACTTGATGCGGCAATCTATAAATACTGATAATGACATTAATCAGCGCTCCCGGCTTAAAGATGCTTCCGGCAGGAGCCGCATTCTGCGCAATTGCCGGAGCAGCCCGAACAGCCGTCTTTGTTGCGCACAACATAAAGCAGCGCAAAAACCGCGCCTGCAATTACGGCGGCGAGAACCGCCCAGCTTAAAAAGTTCATCAGGCAGCTCCAAGCAGCGTTCCAATCAGCTTTACAAGAAAAGCGCAGACCCACGCAATTGCACACTGCGTAACAATCACAGACGGAACCCACTTTGCACCCATCTCGCGCTTTACGGCTGCAATTGCCGCAACACAAGGCGTGTAAATCAGCGTGAAAATGAGGAACACATAAGCCGTAAACTGCGTGAAAAGCAGCTCAAGCGGTGCGCTTGAACCGCCGAGAAGCACCGTCAAAGTAGCGACAACGCTTTCTTTGGCTACAAAGCCTGTGATAAGGGCCGTAGAAACGCGCCAGTCGCCGAAACCGAGCGGCTTGAAGATTGGCGCAATCAGGCTGCCGATTAAGGCAAGCAGGCTGTCTGCTGAATTTTCAACAACATTAAGGCGCGAATCAAATGTCTGCAAGAACCAGATGACGATTGAAGCAAGAAAGATTATCGTAAAAGCTTTTACAAGAAAGTCTTTCGCCTTTTCCCACATGAGCTGGCAGACATTTTTTGCAGACGGCAGCCTGTAGTTCGGCAGTTCCATCACAAACGGCACAGGCTCGCCCTTAAAGCCGGTAACTTTCAGCAGCAGTGCATAAAGAATGCCGACAATCATTCCAATAAAATAAAGCGAAACCATGACAATCACTGCATGATTCGGGAAAAACGCCATAGTAAAGACCGCATAAATCGGCAGCTTTGCAGAACAGCTCATGAACGGCGTAAGCAGAATCGTCATGCGGCGGTCTCTGTCTGAAGAAAGCGTGCGCGATGCCATAATCGCCGGAACAGAACAGCCGAAACCGATGAGCATCGGCACAAAAGAGCGGCCTGAAAGTCCGATGCGGCGCAAAAGCTTGTCCATGACAAACGCCACACGCGCCATGTAGCCCGAATCTTCCAGAATCGAAAGGAAGAAGAACAAGACTACGATTGTCGGCAAAAAGCTTAAAACGCTGCCTACGCCGGCAAATATTCCGTCTATAACAAGGCTGTGAACCGTAGGGTTTATTCCGTAAAGCGTAAGCCCATAATCACAGAGCTCTGTCAGCTTTCCAATCAAAAACTCAAGGCAGTTTGAAAGAAACGCGCCGATAACGCCGAATGTCATCCAGAAAATGAATGCCATTATCGCAAAAAACGAAATAAGTGCTGTGTGTCTGCCGGTCAAAATCTTGTCGATTTTGTTGCTGCGTTCATGCTCCTTGCTTTCAGAAGGCTTTATCAAGGTTACGGCGGTCAGCCTTTCAATAAAGCTGAACGACATGTCTGCTATGGCAGCTTCGCGGTCAAGGTTTGTTTCCCATTCAAGCTCAACAACAGCATGCTTGATCAAATCTTTTTCGTTTTTGCCGAGCTTGAGTACAGCGTCTATAAGCGGGTCGCCCTCGATAAGCTTTGAAGCGGCAAACCGCACTGGCAGCCCTGCCGCTTTTGCGTGATCTTCGATTACATGCTCAACAGTATGCACGCACCTGTGAACGGCGGCTTCATTCGAGCTTTCGTCAGGCGAGCAGAAATCAATCGGTACAGGCGCTTCTGCAAACCTTGCAACGTGAATCGCATGAGCAACAAGCTCATCAATGCCTTCGTTTTTTGCAGCCGAAATAGGCACAACCGGCACGCCGAGCGAATCTTCAAGCTTGTTCACAAGCACCGAGCCGCCGTTCTTTGTCAGCTCGTCCATCATGTTCAGCGCAATAACCATCGGAATGCCGAGCTGGAGAAGCTGCGTCGTCAAAAGCAGGTTGCGCTCAAGGTTTGTCGCATCAATTATGTTGATAATGCCAGAAGGGCGTCCTTTCAGCAAAAAGTCGCGTGTTACAATCTCTTCATTTGAATATGGTGAAAGCGAATAAATGCCGGGCAAATCTGTAACAGTTGCTTCCGGGTGGTTTCTGATTATTCCGTCTTTTTTATCAACCGTTACGCCGGGAAAATTGCCGACATGCTGGTTTGAGCCTGTAAGCTGATTGAAAAGCGTAGTCTTGCCGCAATTCTGGTTGCCGACAAGCGCGAAAGACAGCGGCTGACCTTCTGGAATTGCGGGCTTGGCCTTTGTGCGGTGCTCCGCAAAATGAGCTGCGCCAAGTTCGCCGTGCCCCGGGTGCGGTATATCTTTTACGCGCTCCGCACTTTTGTGCGTGTGGTCGCTAAGATGAACGCCATTTATCTCGATTTTTTCAGCATCTTCAAGCCTGAGCGTCAGCTCGTAGCCGCGGATTTCTATTTCAATCGGGTCGCCCATCGGAGCACGCTTCACGAGCGTAACTTCTGCACCGGGCGTCATGCCCATGTCAAAAAAATGGCGGCGTAATGCGCCTTCGCCGCCAACTGATTCAATTACGGCTTCCTGCCCTACTTCAAGCGAAGCCAATGTAAGTTTTTTCTTCATTTTTGCCCTTATCGGAACAATAATACACCAACCAACAAGAGCCTGTCAAAAGATGCGCTAGCCAAGCTGGTTTTCTTCTTTCTTAAGCTCGCGCTTGTTTTTGTACATGGCTTTGTCTGCGCGGTCGAATATTTCTGATACCAGAGTGTCTTTTCCTGGAATATATTCGGCCATTCCGGAAGCCAAAACAGCGCCTGCCCCCGATTGCAGATTTTCTCGAACAGCGCTCTGCAACGTCTTCATCAGCCTTTCTCTGTTTGAATAATCTTCGCCTCTCAAGAAAACTACAAATTCGTCGCCGCCAACTCTGAACACCGGGCTATGAACAAAGATATTGCATAGCAGTTTCGCAGATTTTTTGAGATAACCGTCACCTGCCACATGACCTTCTGAATCATTTATTTTCTTAAGATCATTTGTATCGCATACAATAAGCCCAAACGGCAGATAATCCATTCCGTTGTCGATATTTTCCTGAATCGATTTTTCCAGTTCATTATAGGCAGTCTTATTCTTTACCCCTGTCAGCTCGTCGCGCCGTGCAAGCTCTTTTTCGGTATTCAGCGCTTTGAGCTGCTGTTTTTCTCTTTTGATTTCATCATCAATATTTTCAATGCCAATAATGAAGTGAGTTCCATCTGTAGTTTTTTGGACAGTCATTCTCACATAATGCGTTTTCTTGAATGCTACAATCCGGTAATCTAAATGGCAGCTTTTCTGATTCATAAGAGTGCTGATTACATGATCTTTGTTGATAAATTCAAACACAGAATCACGGTCGCTTTTATGAACTATATTTGAAATATCAATCCGGGAATCTGCAAAAAAATCGTCGCCAGTTTTCTGAACATCAATTGCACCATAAATATTTCTACATTCATAACTGATATAGCTCGAATCGTTTGCATCAACGTAATAGATTACGTCATAATTGACTGCCAGAATTTCTGCAATCTGAGTAAAGGTGACCTGCTTCTTTTGATTTTCGAGCCGCATGTTTTCAGCTGTAATTTCATCGTCTATGTCTTTTTCATACAGAACAAAATGCTTATCATCATTGGCACGTATTACTGTAAATTGAAAATATTTTGGCTGGCCGCCTATCATCAGTCTGTATTTATAAGAATAAGATTTTCTGCCTTCAAGATTTTTTAACATTGCCTCTTTAAGGTGCAGATTCTTTGCAAATTCTCTGTCGTCGGGATGCACATATTTATCAATATTCGCAGAGGTTTCGGCGTAAAAATTCCGGCCTTCAACAGGCACATTCATAGAAGCATATTCCTGACTGGATGAAAACTCCATGAATTCTCCAGTCTCTATATTGATGTAATACATCGCTTCATAATCTTCTGCAAGGCTTCTTGCAATGTTATCGTATATCTCTTTTTCTTTTCGTTCCCCGGCTTCAACATAGGAATGAATCAAGCAGATTCCGATTATAAGTCCCGTAGCATAAGAAGGATACCTGTCATCAAACAACTGGAGAATCAAAAAGAATTCCATCACAAGGCAAGTGAGCCCAACGGCTATATATCGGGTTTTCTCTCCGCCGGTTGATTTATGCGCTAAAAAAAGCATATAAGTTGAAGTTACCAGATAAAGAACAACCTGCAAAATAAAAGCAATATGCCTGCCTGGTTCTATAATATATTCATGCTGTTCATTAAAAGAAAAAATAAAAGGCTTAAAGTTATTGATTATCAAATATATAAGTGCCAGCGTGAACATAGCCCACACCGCATAGAGCAGTGCTTTACTTTTCCGGTTATGCATGTCCAGATATGCAACAATATAGCGTATCCATGTCAGCATTGTTACGAAGATAAAAAGAAAATAAAGGATGCAATCAAAATATAAGACAGGGAACAGCTTTTCTA
>JAEEGH010008539.1_pt1 | contig 24170 bp, 36 predicted proteins | sample 9134181 | NCBI WGS metagenome assembly JAEEGH01 (sample SAMN16246544, study PRJNA631951) | gut metagenome | biome: gut microbiome; feature: rumen; material: DP-attached | host: Bos | place: Iran: Karaj | collected 2018-10
CTTTCCGTGGGTTTGTGTCGGCTCTGGTGGAGCTGCTTAACTACACGATGGTGGAAGCCTACCCGGTAGACAGAGGGGAAGGAGGCTGGGATGATTGAGAGAATATTCGGCTGGTTGTTCGTGGCCTTGGGCTTGGTGGGCATCATAGGCATTGTGGGCTATGGAGCCACGTGGCAGTTGCTAATGGTGGGCGCTTGTGCGCTGGTGGCGTGGAGCTGCTTCAGCGAGGCCCGCAAAGAAGCCCAAGCAAGGCATAAATAAAGCATAGGCAGGGGAGAGAGTTCTTTAAAACCAAGTATTAACCAATAGATTAACAATCAATGGAACATAAAAATGTAACAGTGAGAGGAGATCTATCCACATTTGCAAATACTCCCCTGCTTTTTTTGAGAAGTTTTCTTATCCACAATAGGCCCTGAGAACTTAGGATGGCAGCCGGAAAGACGGCAAAAGTGTTCCACGACCAGGGGTGAGGCGGCTGAAGACCGGCAACCGGGAGCGAGACCCGGCACCCACACAAAAAGAAACTAAAAAATGACTGATAAAATGAAAATAATGGTACCCTTTGGGGTTGTGACGCAGATGGAGCGCGACGGGTTCGGGAGCCGACCGACGATACGGAAGGCTCTAAAGGGCGAGTATAACGAGTGGAACGACGACGAACGGAAGCGTGCGCTGCGCATCAGGAAGAGAGCCCTGCAAGTGGGCGGTGTAGAGGTACCAACAGCAACGGAGGCTTAACTATGGAAAGCACAAAGATCATAGAACGGTATAATGGCCACGTCGGTATCAGTGGAGCCTGGCTCTCTGGAATCTTCGGCTATGATAATGTAGCCAAATACCAACAGCGTGGTACCATCCGCAGCCTTCGCCGTGGTGGCAATGGCCGGACGGCGCTGATAGACTGGCAGAGCATGGGCACGAAGATGAAGGCCAAGGTGATTGACGCATTGGGCTGCGACCCTGCGCAAATGAGCCGCGAGAGCCTTCTGCGCAGCATCCTCCTGAAGAGGGAGCAGCTGCTGCTGGACACCCAGGCTTACGAATACTACAGCCAGGTTACGGGCAAGGACGGCCACTACCTGAAGCCCGAGAAGGTTACGGAACTGTGGAACGGTGCGAAGATACTGGACGCCATCGGTGAGCTGCTGGAGGAGAAACGCCGTGCCGCCGAAATGGGACGGTTGAAGATGAGTGTGAAGAGGGAGTTCGAGGCGTTGGCCAACGAGATAGACCAGCAGCTGGTGGAGTGGCCGAACAGCCTGCCCACGAGCGGCGACCGTCTGCGGAAGAAGTTCAACGAGTACCAGCTGCACGGCTACGAGGTGCTGGTGCACGGACTGACGGGCAAGGAGAGCAACCACAAGGCTCGTCCGGTGGAGGTGAACGCGGTGATCGAGGCGCTGGTGGCCAGCGGTGCGAAGCTGAACGACGCGCAGGTGGCGAAGGTTGCCGAGACACTGGGCGTGAAGATAGACCGCCGCAGGGTGCAGGAAATAAGGAAACAGAACGAGACGATGCTGGCAGCATCGAGAGAGGGCAAGCGGACCTACGCCAACAGCATAGCGATGCAGGTGGACCGCGAGCGCCCGAATATGCCGATGAAGATGTGGAGCCTCGACGGCTGGACAGCGGAGCTTTACTACCAGGACCGCGACGCGCGGGGTGTGAACTACTGGCACCGTCTGGTGGTGGAAATGGTGGTGGACGTGATGAACGACTACCCGATAGGCTACGCCATCGGCGAGCAGGAAGACGCGGCACTGATAACCGCCGCCCTCCAGAACGCCGTACACCATACGAGGGAGGTGCTGGGCGGCTACTATGCGCCATGGCAGATCCAGAGCGACCACTACGCGCTGAAGGCGATGACGCCGAAGTACGGTGCACTGGCCAAGTTCGTAACGCCTGCCTCGGTGGGCAACGCCAAGGCCAAGCCGGTGGAGCGTTACTTCGCCTACCTGGAGAGCGAGTACCTGTGGGCGCTGGTGAACAACGGCGGCCACAATATCACCGCCAAGACGCTGGCCAACGACGAATGGCTGAACACGCACAAGTACCAGTTCCCCGACAGGGAGGGCGTGGAGCAGCAGATTGGCAAGATTATAGAGATAGAGCGCAGCCGTAAGATAGCAGCCGTGCGCGAGGCGTGGCAGCAGGGCGACAGTGCGATGCACCGGGAGTTGAACATGGAAGGCTACCTGCTGGCCTTCGGCGAGACGGGCAAGGGCAATATGCTCACGCCTAACGGCCTGAAGCTGGTGCGTGGCGGTGTAGAGTACAAGTTCGACTGCTTCGACATCGAGATGCGGGAGCACCGGGGCGAGCGGTGGACGCTGCGCTACGACCTGGGCGACATGAACCAGGCACTGGCGGTAAGCGAGGACGGGACGCTGCGCTATATGGTGGAGCAGAAGACCAAGGTGCCGATGGCGCTGGTGGACTACAAGGAGGAAGACTGGAAGGCATTGGCCGAGTACCGGCATTATAACGCCCAGCTGACGGAGCGTGTGACGAAGCATGTGTGCCAGGTTCAGGAGGCAGCCCGGGAGTATGTAACCCGAGAGCAGCTGGAGAGCCCGATGAGTGCCCTGCTGCTGACCGACCGAAAGGGGCAACACAAGACCAACAAGCGCCAGGCGCAACGGCAGCTGGTGGAGGATGTGGCCTTTGAGGAGGTTGGCGAGAGCCATGCCAAGGTGAGGGAGTTGGCCGACATCTGGGACCGTCTTTAATCAGCATTTAATCACAAACTAAAACATATTCAAAATGACACAGAAAATTGACAAAAACGGCATCGTGGAGGCTCTGAAGGCCTACATGGAACAGAAGGGTGGCCAGAACAAAGCGGCCAACAGCATCAAGGGTGTGAGCTCGGCAACATTGAGCCAGATGGTTGCCGGCAACTGGGAACACATCAGTGAGGATATGTGGCGCAAGGTGGCCAAGGCTGTGGGCTTCGGTACCAAGGAGTGGAACACGGCGGCCACGGCAACGTACCTACAGGTGCACGCGCTGCTGCGAGGCGCACAGGAAGAGGCCCGTGTTATGAGCCTGACAGCCCCAGCCGGCAGCGGCAAGACCTATGCAGCCAAGGAGTACGAGGCGAGCCACCGCAATGTGTACCGCCTGATGTGCGACGAGTTCTGGAGCAAGAACGACTTTGTGGAAGAGCTGCTACGTGCGATGGGAGAGAAGGCCATCGGGCTGACCAAGCGCGAGAGGCTGGCCTTGGCTTGCTCGGTACTGAGCAAGAAAGAGAAGCCCCTGCTGATATTCGATGAGTTTGACAAACTGGGCGACAATGTGTGGAGCTTCTTTATCACCCTCTACAACCGTTTGGAAGACCAGTGCGGGATGGTGCTGCTCTCAACCGACTACATTGAGAAGCGTTTCCGCATGGGGTTGAAAAGCCAGCGCAGGGGCTACCCTGAGATTTGGAGCCGTCTGGGCAGCCGGTGCGTGGAATTGGATCGTGCCGACTATGATGACGTGAAGATGGTGTGCGAGGCCAACGGCCTGGCAGACGAAGCGGTGATAGAGGACATTGCCAGAAGTGCCGAGGGCGACCTTCGCAGAGTGCGCCAGCTGGTGTTTGCCAACAGTAGAAAAACGAAATAAACCCATGCCGAGAAAGAAGCATAAACTGAGTCCGCGCGAGCTGGCCACCATGGAGCGCCGGCTGCTGCCCTTCGAGGGGGAGTGGCAGCGCTTCATGGGGCAGCCCGAAGACCGGGGTGTTTGGCTGATATGGGGACAATCCTATAACGGCAAGACGCGTCTGGTGCTGATGCTGACCAAATACATAGCCGAATTGGGCGAAAAGGTGGCCGTGGTGAGCCTTGAAGAGGGTGACGGCGCAAGTATGCGCCGGGCGTTCAAAGAGGCCTGTATGGAGGCCGTAAACCAGCGTGTGAGCCTCTGGGTGGAAATGGACATTGAGGACATCAAGAGAGAGCTGCGCAAGCAGCGTAGCCCGAAGGTGGTGGTGATAGACTCGCTTCAATACCTTGGCATCAACTATAAAGGCTACAAGGCCCTGAAGGAAGAGTTCCCCACCAAGCTCTTTATCCTGGTGAGCCATGCCAACGAAAAGAACCAGCCGAAGGGCAGCACAGCGGAGCAGGTGAAATATGACGCTATGGTTAAGATCCAGGTGAGCCAGTTCCGGGCGAAAGCCAACAGCCGATATGGCGGAGGCGAAGTGCTGACGATATGGGAGGAGGGCGCGAAGCGTTGCCCGGTTGGAGCCGAATTAACAACAGAAAACATTGACGACAATGGAAACCAAGACAACGAGTAAGAAAGGGCAGCTGATACGGAAGCTGCACGTGCTGCGTGGTGCCGCCGGTATGACGCAGGACGAATATGAGACGCTGCTGGGCAGCTATGGTGTGGAAAGTTCAAAGGAACTTGACGAATGGCAGCTGGAGAAGCTGGTGGAGTTCCTAAGCAAACAGACAGACAGCGAACGGCGCGACCTCGACGTTCAGCGCAAACGGCTGCTGGCGGCGGTGTGTGCCTTCTGCGAGGACACCGTGGGCAAGTGGGAAGTGATGGACGACAAGGCTCGGATATGGTACGCCAAAGGTGTGGCTTGCCGTGCTGCAGGAATGGAGGCTTGCGACAACAAGGGTCGCGACAACTTCAACCGAATGAGCCTGGAGAGGCTTAAGAGCCTGACCTACGCTTTCCAAAAGCGGAAACGGGACATGGACGGAGTGATTAACGCGATAATGGCAGGGGTATGAAATACAAGAGCATCTACATATCGGGAAAGATTACAGGCGACCCGAATTTTGAGGCGAAGTTCCGCAAGGCGGAGCAATACCTTATAGAGCAGGGCTGGAACTACTGGTACATTGTGAACCCGGCGAAGGAGTGCAACCAGAAGTGGCCGTGGTGGCTGTGTATGCTGAAAGACTTGTGGATGCTGCGCAAGTGTGGCTTTATCGCCATGCTACCCGACTGGCCGCAGAGCCGTGGGGCCAGGATAGAGCACGAATACGCCATCTGGAAAAAGAAAGTAATCATTTATATCAACTTCTAAACAATCATTATTATGCCAGAAAAGACATTGGTCGAAATGACCCCGGAAGAGAAGGCCCGGTATGAAGCCTTCAAGAAAGAGGAAGTCCGCAGGGCGAAACTCGAGGCAAAGAAGATAGCCCGCCAGCAGCTCCAGCAGCTGGTGGATGAAGAGATGGGTAACGCGGTGAGTGCCCTGATGGGGTGCAGCGACACCCTGAAAACGGCGAAGAGCAAAATATTCGCCGACTTCGATACCATTATGAAACTGCGTCGTGAAATCAACGAGGATGACAACCCGGATAGCGACGAGCAGTTCAGCTTCACATTCACCAGCAGCGACGGCCTACAGCGTCTGCGCATCGGGTACAACATGAATGACAACTACCTGATGCAGGTTGAGGACGGTATCAAGAAGGTACGCGAGTACCTCCAGAGCCTTGCCAAGGACGAAGCCAGCGGCAGACTGGTGGACGCTGTGATGAGTTTACTATCGCGCGACCAGAAGGGCAACCTGAAGGCAAGCCGGGTACTCAAGCTGAGCAAGATGGCCGAAGATAGCGGTAACGAAACCTTTAAAGAAGGAATGGCGATTATCCGCGACGCCTACCGCCCGACACCGGGCAAGACGTACATCCGCTGCCAGGTGAAGACCACCAAGAAGGCAGAGGATGGTACGGAGAGCCAGGAGTGGACCGACGTGGGACTCAGTATGGCAGAAGTGTAACCTGTTTTAGTTTGGGGGTCGCGGCCTGAATGGTGGCGTGGAGCCGGGCTGCGGCCTTTTTTAGAAACACAAAAATTGATTGGTTATGGCAAAAGAACAAGAGAAAATCACAGCGAGGTTCAGCGTTGAACCAAGCAACTTCAAAGGCAGCGCTGCGCTGCTGGTGTACGATTGGCTCCAAGGCACGACCTACGAGCTTCGGAGTATCACCTGGAGCGAGGGCTGCACCCCCAACGTCAAGCTGGCCACAGTGCGCGAGGTACCCGTGCGTATAGTGTACACTCGAGGGGTTCCGGTAGATGGTTTTGCCCATTGGGAGAGAACGGGCTGCAAGGTGCAGGACGTAAGCAATGCGGACTACAGCTTTGAGCGGTTCTGGAACCTGTATAGCTACAAGGTGGGCAACAAAGACCGCGTGAAAAAGAAATGGGACCGTCTGCCCGAAGGGGAGAAGATCCTGGCACTCGGCAGCATTCCCCGGTACCGACGCTTCACCGAGAGCAAGCACATCGAAATGACGTATCCAGAGACGTATATCGACCAGAGGCGCTGGGAGAATGAATACACGAACTAAAAACACAGAACAATGGCAAGGAAAGACCCCAATGTGGAGGAATACAAGAGAGCCGACCGGCTGGGACTGATGGCCACCATAATAACGATAGTGTTAGGCTTGGCGGTGCTTATTGCGGCGGTATGGTGCATTGCTGACCTGTCATCAATAGCGACAAGCAATTATTAACTAAAAAAACAGAGAACAATGAAATGGCTAAAGGAAAGCAACCGGTGGAAGCACCTTGTGGGGGTGATGGTAGTGTCGATGTTCGGCACGCTGCTGATGGGCATAGGGTGCATAGCCGGGATGGAGTTCAAAGACGTACACCACAGCTATGGCAATGACGGCAAGCCCCTGCGAGAGTGGAAATGGTCGGCATGGGACTGGTTAGACTGTGCGGCGGGGCTGCTGGGCGGCCTTATCGGGCAGGGCATTCAACTGATGGTAATTCTCTTAATTATAAAATGATTGGTTATGACAGCAAAAGAACATTTGAAAGAGTATATCCAGGATGTACTGGCGAGGGTGGAAACTCGCAAAAAAACGAAAGGCATAGAACCGCACTTCACAACCGCGATGGAGTTCAAAGCGGAGCTCCGTGCCGACCTTGAGGCGGCGATGCTGAGTCTCGGGGAAGAGGGCAAGATACACCAGGGACCGACGTTGAACGGCGATTACATGGCGCTGACATGAAAATCAAGCTGAAACTGACCCGCGACCAATACAAGGGCGTTGCAACGATAGCACAAAATTGTTGCAATGCCCTTGCGGGTGTAACGTTCCCAGAGGTTCAGTACCGCGATGCGCTGCGGGCCCTGATACTTCGGATGGCGGCCAAGGTGCCGACGCTGAAGGCCAAGGGGAACAGTCTGACGTTTGGCGAGCTGGAGAGCTTGGCATTGTTCACCACGGTGGGCGACCTGGTGAGCGGGTTCCAGCCGTTTGAGTTGAGTCTGGGCTACTGGATGCTGGCCGAGATAGACCGGCAGCGTATGCAGTACCTCACGCTGATGAGGGCGAACCTCACGGAGCAACGGGATTATTATCTGGAGAAATAAGATGGCATACAACAGGGTAAACAAACTGCGGATGTACAAGAAAATCGTGGCGCTCACCAACGAGCACTACGACCCTGACGTTATGTCCTCATACGCGAAAATACACCGGCTGTACATTTACCCAGTCTATCCGGTGAGCTACAGCCACTACATGAAGATAATAAGCACGAGCAACCTGGAAAGGCTGCTCGAGGAGGAGGAGAAGGCACACGGCAAGTGGGAAGACCCGATGCAGGGGAGGTTGTTTTGAGGTGAAAAAATGGGGATGGACGGCCGAAAACGGCCGTTCTGATGGGGGTAAGATGTTGATAAAAAGTGAAAATTTTGCTTGTGTAATTTATTGATTTTTCGTATCTTTGCAAAATAAAACAAAAAAAGTTCATTGACAATTGGAAAAATAGTTGTACTTTTGCAGCGTCTAAGTTTTCTTCACGGCGGTGAACCCGCCAACGCTGCTTGCACGGGCTTTTTTTATGCCCGGCTGGTACGATGATATAGGTTCCGCCCTGTGGGTGTGCTGTAATGGCCGCCCGAGCCGTGAAGAAGCTTAGACAACAGGTAGCGGAGCCTTTTTTATTTGTCCGCCGGAACCCGACCGATTCGGGCAACTGTCTAAATTCTTCACAAATGGCAGAAAAAAAGAAGACGGCGGGAGAGACCGCGATGGAGGTGTACACCTTCAATCCGAACAACGCACCGGTAAGGGTGCAAGTAATCAATGGGGAGCCGTGGTTTGTGGCCAAGGACATCTGCGACGCGCTGGGCATCGAGAACAACCGCGATGCTGTGAGTAGGTTAGATGACGATGAAAAGCTAACGTCGGTAGTACCGACGTTAGGTCAGAACCGGCAGATGTGGATGGTGAACGAGAGCGGGTTATACAATTTAATTTTCCAGAGCCGGAAGGCGGAGGCGCGGGCGTTCAGGAAGTGGGTGACGGGTGAGGTGCTGCCGACGCTGCGGAAGACTGGGCGGTACGAGCTGAAGCGGAAGTCAGAGGTGGTGCGGAGGACACGAGGGGAGCGGGTGAACGCTGAGATCCTGAACCTGCTGTGGCTGATAGGTGAGAACCTTATGCATGGGGACCAGAAGGAGGTGGCGATGGAGCTTGGTGTGAGTGTGCAGGCAGTGAACGGGGTGCTGAACGGCTACAACCGAAGCAGCCGGATACTGGGTGCGCTGTACGAGCGTGCGACGCAGAACCGGCGCAGGAACCTGCTGTACACCCAGCCGGGTGTGATGGCGGAGCGGCTGCTTGCGAGCGGCGCGGACAAGAAAGAGCTGAAGGAAGGAGGTGCGCTATGAAGAGGAGCTATGACTTGACACCGTTGGCGGAGATGTTCCGCGACGAGATTACGCCCGAGGAGCTGGCGGGAGAGCTGTACGAGACGCTGTGGGATTATGTGTGCTGGAAGCTGAGCGGTGACAGCGGAGAGTGTGGGAGCAACGAGGTGTGTTCTGCGGTGTATTCGCTGCGACGGCTGTGGGAGGTGCTTGGGAAGGTGAAGGCTGTTTAGCCGGGCAGATCGAGGCGCACAATGATAGAGGGCGAGGCTTGGACGGTCTCGCCCTCTTCTGTTACCTGTTCGACCCATGCGGTGGTGAAGGTGAGGGTGTACACGTCGTAGGACTGGTCGGAGTAAGCCTTGGCGAGGCGTGTGCGGGTGAGTGCCTGTGTGGTGGATGGGACACGCCACCCTTCGAGGGCTTCCATAACGCTCTCCAGGACATCGAGGATGTCGTAAGCGTAGGCCTTGGTTGTGGCCTTTGCCGAAGAGCGGACAGTGTGCTGGGTGGCCACCATGAGGTTGATGGTGGCACTGGCCAGCCGGTCGGAACTGGAGGTCTGGGAATAGTCGATATTGTCGAGGTCGATAAGGCAGCAGGGCCATTGCACCGGGGGCTGTGGCATATTGAGCTGGTTCCAGTTCTTGTCGATGTAACGGAGTGCCGGTACCATGGTGGAAAGCCGGTCTTGGATGGAAAGGAAAATCTGTTTCATTTGTTGAGTTCTTTACTGATTTCTTCTGTTATTTTCTTCTCAATGGCGGCGGTCAGTTCCGGGCTTTCACCGATGAAGCGACGCTGGGGGATGCGGACATTGTGGGAACGCCCGGCATTGGTTGTGCCCTCGTTATGGGCAGAGGAATAAGGCAGGTCGCTTTCGATGGTAACGGAGCCGTCGCGAGGGGTGAACTGTATGGAGCGCCCGAGGTTGTCGGTGGGGCCGGTGAGTATCTTGCGCTGACCGGCAGCACCCTTGGCACCCTGGAGGCGGCGTTTGACCTCCAGCCAGGCGCGACCGAAGAAACTCTCCTCCTGGAAATTCTCCTTGAACATACGGACGGCGAGGTTACCGATTTCATGTGGCAAATCGCGTTCCAACTGTCTTTTCACAGCGGCTTCAATGGCTTCGAGGTGTTTGCTAAAGTCCTGAATATCCATAGTTAATAAAAAATATTTTGTCGGTTTGAAAAATAGTTGTATTTTTGCAATATGATTAGATGGCATCAAAGCCATGTAGTCTCACTCAAGCCTGCTTATGCGGGCTTGTTTTGTTTGTGTTAAAAATCGAAATATTCAATTCTACCATCATCATCGTTGATGACACAAATAATATGCTTGATGTTGACGACGATATGTTTCATTTCCCCTGTAGTTTTGTCAGGGAACTGGATGTCTAACAAACCCTGATAACCATCCTTTACCTTTTGGGCATCATATAATTTTGGATCATGAAAGTAAAGGCATACAGAATCCGCCTTTTCTTTAACATAAGGGAGGCTGTTAAAGTGGTTGTTTTGTCCGTTCTTCTTTATCAGTTGGTTTCTGTAATTAACGCAATCTTTGACCACAGAGACAATGTCAGTCGGCTTACCGTTAAGAAGTAGATCCAGTGCGACATCCCTTCTGCCACGTTTGGTTTCAATGCCTTCATCGCACAGGATGGCGGAGTTTCCCTTTCTGAAGAGGATGTCCTGACATTCTTCCTCAAGTTGAGTAGAGGACAATTTTTCGGGGAAGAATCTCTCTTCATTAGGTCTGTTATGATTCTCGTGTCTTTTGTGGGTTGCCTTCAGGCCGCCGTTGTCCCAACGGAAAGCCACGTCGGTATAGTCGTCGTTGTCGCGACACCAGAGGTAATCGTTGATATGTTCCCATATCGGGCTGAAACTTTCCACTATTGCCCGGCCTTCTCTGCCTGGACGCCTGACGTATGAGGCCGTGTCGGTGAATATCTGCCCGGAGGTGGCTGGGTTCTGGTCGAGACCCGGCTTCACAATGCGACGGTCGGGGTTGCCGTCGGTAGGTTCCTCGTCGGTCTGTTCCCAGTCGCATTTGCAGTTCCATAGGGTGCCTGGCTGGTTGTAAGTCCAGAAGGGGTCATCCTTTGGCCATACGCGGTTATAGAAAGGCATGTGTTCCTCGCGTGGGGTGGCAGAACGGGACGGGAGCCACTTGATATTGGGGAACAGGCGCACATTGTCATCTTCCGAAAACTGCTGCCACTGTTTGCCTGTGCGGGCGCGGGCGACGGCGGTATTGTATTCGGCAGCCTGATAGCGGTTGTAGGCGTGGAACATGGCCTTAATATAGTCCATATCGCCCCCCTCTTCGTCGGCAATACGACGGATATCCTGAGTGGCGCAGTAGGTTTTGTAAGTGGCGAAGCGTGTCACGTTGGAGATCCACTGCTGGGCGAGGCGATCAGCTTCATCGCCAATCATAGGAACAGCACGGACGGCCTTTATCAGGTTCTCGGCATATCTCTGGAGCAGTTCTGCCGGTACCGGGCTGTTGTCTGTAAGAATTCTGGCGAGCAGTTCCTCTTCCTTGGTTTTGGCGAGGGTGAAAGAGCCTTTAACGGCAGTTAAAAAGGCGTTTAAACACTCTTCCACAGCCTCTGGGGTGTCAATCTGGTAGAGGCGGTCGAGGGCGGAGGTGGCTATTGGGCGTACACGGGGGTACGCCCCTACACGAAAGGGTCGAATGCTGGGGAGTAGGAGTTTTGTTCCTTAGGGTTCTTGTCTTTGTCCTTATTTTTGGCTTTACCATTGTTATCGGAAGGGTTACCGAGAGGGCTGTCGAAAGATTTAGGGCCAAGGACCTCGATGCCGAATTTCTCCTTGACCCATTTGGGGTCGATGTCGAAGTATTGTGCGGCCTGCATGGTCTGGTTGAAGAGTTCGGAGGTGTCCTCCTGCTGACGGAAGCGGAAGCGGAGGCCTTGTGGGATGATGCCGAGGGTGACGAGAGCCGGGATGACGATGGTGTTGAAGTTGGCCTCGATATAGTCGAAGTCGAACTTGATGAGCTTGGCGTTGAGGTCGGCAGAGGTTTCCTCCTTGGAGTTGGATCCGTAGCGGGTGTCCTGACCGAGGACTGCGCCGTTGATAAGCAGAGAGAGCTCGTTGGAGCAAAGCCGGATGAGGTTCTCGTATGCTTCGCCGTTGGAGGCGTTGGTGGCCACGAAAATCATTTCATCGTCAATGTCGATGACACCGTTGGCCCCGGAGCCGTAGTTGGAGAGCATCTCCAGATATTTGTCGCGGAGGTTCGGGTCCTGGGTGTTGGTCTTGATGACACGGGGAGGCATACCGCAGACTTCGCAGAACTCGCTCCAACAGCTCTGGGCAAACCTCTTGAACAAAACGTGTGGCACGGCCTTGTCGAGGAGGCCGAGGCCTTCACCACGGAATTCAAGGACGTAGGTGCCGAATTCGCGCAACTCGCGATAGGGTATGCCGGTAGTGTCGGAGGTGTCGATGAGGACGAGGCCGTTGCGAGGGTCGATGTGTCGACGGTCGATGAGAGTAATGCCCAGTGGGTCGGGGTTGCCTGGTCGCGGGTCGAGCTCCACGAGGGAGTAGCCGTAGAGCTGCGCATCGAGGATGGCGTTGAGGAGGCGGCGTGTTGAGGGCATGACAGTGAGGTTGTAGGTTGCCTGGTCGTCGGTGTCGCCGCTTTCGCGGACAAGGTCGTACTCGGAACCGAGGGGCATAGACTTACGCAACAGCACCTGCGAAGAGAGGTGGGCATCATCCATGATGTAGTCGAAGAGTTCCTGAAGCTGGCTGAAACGTGGGGCATCGACGCGGAGGGCGGCTTGCTTGGCACGTTGCCAGTCGGAAATGTCTTTGCGGTGGACGATGGGTGTGCGGCTCTTGATGACCGCTGCGATGAATTTCTCCCGGCTTGGGGTGCCGGTCTTGTTCTTATTCTTCTTTGCCATGGCTTAAAAACTGTGTGTGAATTTGGGGTTGGACTTGAGCTGGATGGTGCCTACTGGGGTGCCCGTGTCGGTCTGAAGGTAGGGCAGATCGGGCGAGAGAAGGCCGTCGGCTACTTTTTTGAGGAAGTCGATGGTGCGGTCGTAGGCTTTCTCGTAGCGTTCGTAGATGGCATCCACGTTGCAGAGCAGCAGCAGGTGATAGACGGCGCAGACCTTGACGTGTTCCACGATGAGGGCGGAGCGGTCGGTGCCGGTCTGTGCGAAGATGGTGGCCACGTCGTAGCGGTTGGCGAGGTAGGACTTGACCTCGGCGACGGCGGTGTCAATAGCCGAAGCGACGATGGTGTCGTCATCGTCGGTGATTTGGTCTATCTGGTAGTCGTACAGATGGGTCTTGATTTCTTCCTTTGTGATAAACATAGCTAATACCTCCTATTTGACTTGGTGGGAATTACTGTGGTGATATTTTCGGCGGTATGCCCCCAACGGCGGTCAATCATCCAGATGGCACTTTCAAGGGCATCTGGTGCGTCGTCGTGCATACGGCTGCCACGTTCGGTGGCCAGCAGTTGCTCGACAAGCACCTGCATACCGGGGCTGTCCTTTTCCTCCTGATTGAATATGACCAGGTGCTGCTCGAAGAGGGGTTGCATGGCTTCGATACGCGCAAACTTGTCCGGCTTTTTGCGGCTGTCTTTTTTGATGGGGATAACGTGCCCCCGAGCCACACCCTGCTTGCGGACTTCTTCAAGAAGCAGTTCCTGGAGCATATTGGCCTCCATATAGTAGTACACCGGCACACGCCCGTCTACATATTTTTCTATGGAGTAGTACCATTCAATCATGTTGGAGACCGAGGTTTGGTCGGCGTATGCTTTGAGAAGATGGTATTCGCCGGTCTTGGTCTTACCCACAAGCATGGTGGCCTTGTAGTCGGCCTGTTTGGTAGCCTTCCATGAGGGGTCGGTGTAACAGATAAGCTGCACATACTGCTGGAGGCGTGGCAGCATCTTGCCGAACACAATATCCTCCTGGCGGAAGACGGCGCCAAGGGTGATGGGGTTGTTCATGTACTCCTTTTCAAAGGCGCGGTACCCGACAAGAATGCGCTTGGCCTCGATGCGTTCCTTAGTCCAGTATTCAGGCCATGCGGGGTTGCCGTCTTTGTCATAGACGTTGACACGGCTGACGTGGACTCCCGGCGTTTCCATGATGTTGGCCAAAATGGAGCATTTGCTGATGAGGTTGCCCACCATGATGAAGCGGCCACCCTCGGCACCGAAGGTACCCATGAGTGCCTCGCGGGTCCACTCGGTGGCGGCTTCCACACGGGCAGGGTTGCGGCTGAGTTCGTCATCGTCGAGGTCGTCGCAGATGATATAGTCGGGGCGGTTCTGGCGGTCGCGGAGGCCACGGGGCGACTGGCCGCGACCGATGGCGTGGAACGAGGTGCCGTCTTGTGTGGTAAACTCACCCACCGACCAACTACCGGCTTTGTACTGTCGGCCAAAGTCGTGTTCATAAAGCTGGTTGTATTGCAGCTCGGCCTGAAGGTCGGAAAGCAGCCGGATGGCGCTGTCCTCACTTTTGCCGGCAAGGGCGAGGCAGTGGATGGTGGGTGTCTTCTGGATTTTGAGCCACATGGGGATGAAGACACCCATGTGGGTGGACTTGGCGTGACCACGGGGCCACATGAAGACCGCCAGCAGCTGGGGGTTGTCCAGGATATAGCGGGCTGCCTTGATATGGAAGCTGGCGCAGGGTGTGAGTTTGCCTGTGGCCTTGTCGGTGCAGTAGTGCGGGAAATAGGTCTGCACAAAGAAGTTGTAGTCCTTTACGGCGCGTTCCTTGCGCTTCAACTGCTGTTCCTTGGTTTCCCTGGCATAGACCGCGTTGGCCGTCGTGGTGACGGACTTGACGTATTCAACATGCGCTTTCCAGCGTTCGAGGGCTTCCTTGCTTACTGTGGGCATGGTGAATAAGGGTTAATGGTTCGGCTTGTAGGCGGACATCATCTCGCCGACAAATATTTCCTGGTACTTGGTTATGACCCGGACCGTATCGGGGGTGAGTTCCGGGTCGATTTGCATCCGTGCGGCGAGCCAGTTGCCAAAGGAGGTGAAGACCTCCATGATGGTTACGACGTTGGTGTCCTTGTCGAGTTTCTCCACCGCCTTGGCGGCCTTGATGATTTCGTCGGCTGTCCAGTCGTCGGCATCGAGACGCTCGTTTATCTTCTGGAGCATCTTGATGACAAGTTCCTTGCGGCTGATGGTCTTGGCGGCACGAAGCCCCTCCCATCCTCCATCCTTGACCCATTTGTTTACGGACTGGGCCGATACACCGATACGTTCGGCGATAGCCTTCTGGCTATCGCCTTGGAAGTAATAAAACCGTGCCAGCTCGCGCTCTTTGTCGAGCTGGTTCTTCCGGGGCTTTTTGATTGTGGTTGGTTGTTCTTGTTTTGCCATAGAAAACGAATTTTGGTGCAAAATTAGCCCCTCTCGCGCGATTAGAGGGGTGTTTGTGCGAAGGGTAAGAGAAAGTCTCCAAGGGTAAGAGATTTTAGGGTCTGTTCGCTGATGGCATAGTAATTTTGCAAAAAATTTCAGTGGCAACCCAAATACTGACCGATATGAACCGTAAACATCAAAGCATTTTCAGAGCGCACCGGCGCGGATCCGGGTGCCTCTACATGGACAACGTAACAAAGAGTGTGCAGTTCTGCCGGAAGAAAGGCAGCACGGCTGCGGAGTGGAACCTTGCACAGAAAAACAAAATCATCCTGCCCAATGGCTAAGAAGAAACACACATTCGTATTGACCGACGAAAGCGTGAACGGCTACGGCTACCGTGTGCTGACCTCGGGTATCGGGAGGGAACAGTTCCTGAAGAACCCGGTGATGCTGTACAGCCATGAGTACGGGCTGCTTCCCATAGGTACGTGGGAGAACGTGCGCGAGAAGGATGGCCAGCTACTGGCCACTGCCAAGTTTGACGAAGGCGACCCCTTCGCCCAGGAGGTGGCACGCAAGGTTGACGAAGGCATCCTCAAATGTTGCAGCATCGGCTTCAACATTCTCGGCATCGACGAAAGCGACGACCTGAAGCTGCCCGGACAGATAGGCCCGACGGTAACGAAGGCGGAGCTGCTGGAGTGCAGCATCTGCGCCATCGGTGCCAACCGTAACGCCATGCGCCTGTCGGAGGGCTTGCCCTCCCCGACCGTCAAGGTGGGCGGTCGCATGACCCTGACCGTGGTGCAGGGAGAAAAACCAGAAGTTATTAACCCCAAAAATAGTTCAACTATGACAGAACAAGAACAGAACCAGATGAACCAGCTGCAGCAGCAGGTGCAGCAGCTGACCGAGACCAACCAGACCCTGACGCAGGAACGCGACCAGGCACGCACCGAGTTGCAGAATGTCCGCAGTGCGGAGATTGACGCCCTGCTGACGGCAGCCGTCAATGACGGACGTATCAGCGAGGCCGAGCGCCCCCAGTGGAAGGAGCTGATGAACGTCGCCCCGGAGAATGCCAAGGCAGCCCTCGCCAAGCTCAACCCGCGCACCAGCCTCAGCCAGATGCTGGAGAGCCAGAAGGGCAAGGGCGAGTTTGCCGGAAAGAGCTGGCAGGAACTTGACCGTGCCGGCAAGCTGTCCACTTTCAAGGCCGCCGACCCCGAGGCGTTCAAGAACCTGTACCGTGAGACCTTCGGTACCGACTACAAAGAGTAGACAACCCCAAAAACCGATAGTCATGAGTACTTACATCAACAGAACCCTGAATTCGCGCTATGCCTTCAGAGCGCCCAGCATCGAAGCCGATGCTGACAAAGAGACACTGGTACCATTCCCCACGTCTGAGGCAAAAGACGTAACCTTGTCAAGCAACAAGGCTTCCGTAACGGTGGAACGTGCCACGACCATCCTGAAGCTCGGCACCCTTGCCGCCGCTTCGGAACTGACGTTGACCGCCGGTGCCGACCTGAAGGTTGGCGACCTTGTCCTGGTGGCATGGACCGAGGCGGCCACCGCAGTGGGTTGTGCCATCAAACACGACACCACCACCCTGATCAGCGCAGCCAACGCCAAGGGCGGCAACAGTGCCAAGGTGGTGAAGCAGCTGGTGTGGGACGGCAGCAGCTGGCTTATCCTTTAGTTATTAACCCCAAAAACGTTTTATTATGGCTTTGAACACACAAATCTGGATCAATGACATTATTGAGGGTTTCTGGCCTGACAATAGTTTCATCTCCCGTAGCGTGGACCACAGCAGCTACGTCAACAACCACACTGTGCACATCCCCCAGGCCGGCAGCGCCCCGCAAGTAACGAAAAACCGTTCGGAGTTCCCGGCGACCATCGGCACCCGCGCAGACAGCGAGCTGACCTATGACCTGGACATCTACGACGTGCCACCTCTGCGCGTGCAGCACCTGGCCGACGTCGAGTTGAGCTACGACAAGCGCCAGTCGATGCTGAAGCAGAGCAAGGAAACCCTGATGAACTATGTCCACATGGACATCCTGAAAAAGTGGGTTCCTAACGGCGTTACCACGGTGGCCACCACCGGCGAAGCAGCCCCTGCCCACGTGCACAGCACGGCCACGGGCAACCGCAAGAAGATGACCCGCGCCGACGTGGAGAAAATCAAGATGATTTTCGACAGCCAGGATGTTCCCGCCGATGGTCGCACCATCTTGCTGGACGCCATCATGTACAACCAGCTGATGAACTCGCTGACCGACGCCGAGGTGGTGTCGTTCCTGAACGGTGCCGACGCCATCAAGGGTGTCATGGGCAAGTTCCTCGGCTTCGACTTCCTGATGCGTAGCTCGGTGTTCGAGTGTGCCGCTGGCGGCAGCCTGAAGACCGGCAGCGCGGCAGCCACCGACACTGCTGGCGGCTTGGCCTGGCAGAAGGACAGCGTGAGCCGTGCCCTCGGCGAGGTGAAGGCCTACGAGGACAACAACAACCCCAGCTACTACGGCGACATCTTCTCGTTTGCCGTTCGTGCCGGTGGTTCGAGCATACGTGCCGACAAGAAGGGTATCGTGCTGCTGTACCAGGGCACCCCTGCCTAAGCCGGTGTCCGGCGGACATTAAACAACCATAACCAATCAACCGGGGCGTGGAGTGTGTGAAGACAGACGAAGCGCCCCATTATAACAAGATTAAGAATTATGGCATTACCAAGAGTAAAAATAACCTTTGAGAACGGAGCCCTGGGCGGGGTTGCCCCCAGCGAGGACGGCGTGTGCGGACTTGTGGCGTATGCCACCGCCGTGAGTACGACCTTCGCGCTGAACACCCCGTACCTTATCACCAAGCTGGATGGGCTGGTGGCCTTGGGCATTACGAGCGAAGCCACCGGCGCGAACGCTGCCCTCTACAAGACCGTCAATGAGTTCTACAGCGAGGCCCCCGATGGTACCAAGCTGTGGGTGATGGGCGTGGCGGCAAGCACCACCATTGCCAACCTGACGGACAAGGCCAACAACATCATCAGCCCCCTGCTGATGGCGGCGCGTGGCTCCATCAACATCCTGATGCTGAAGGTTGCCTCGGCAGCCGAGCCGACCATGAGCGGCAGCATCGACGGGGCGGTACTGACCGCCGTTACCAACCTCCAGGCCTTGGCCGAGGATTGGACTGTGAACAAGTACGCGCCGTTCATGTGCCTGGTGGAGGCGTTGAGCTATAACGGTGTGGCCGCCTCGCTCCCCGACCTGACGGCTCGCAGCGACAACCGTGTGGGCGTGGTACTGGGCGACAGTGTGACCGGCAGTGCCGGTGCAGCCGTCGGCCTCGTTGCCGGGCGACTGGCGGCAGAACCGGTGCAGCGCAGCCTGGCGAGAGTGCGCAGCGGAGCCATCAAAGCCGAGACCATGTACATCGGCACCAACCAGGCGGAGCTTGGCGACCCCGACGTGGCCAACGACCTCGGCTACATAGTGCCGCGTACCTTCGTGGGTAAGAGCGGCTACTACTGGAGCGACGACCATCTGGCTACCGAGCCCAGCGACGACTACTGCGCCATCCCGCGCAGACGTGTCATTGACAAGGCCTACCGCATAACCTACAAGACTATTGTGGACGAGGTTGCGGAGAATGTGCCGGTGAACGCAGAAGGCAAACTTGCAGCATTCCATTGCAAGGGGGTGGAGACCTCGGTGGAGAGCGCCATCGTCAACTCGATGACCAGCGAGGGCAATCTGGGCAACGACCCGGACAATGCCAGCGACCTTGGTGTGCAGTGCTACATCGACCCCGACCAGAACATCCTGGCGACCTCTCGCCTGGAGGTAAACCTGAAGGTGAAGCCCCACGGCTACAGCAAATACATTGATGTGAAACTCGGCTTCAAGACCACTTGAGGCCCTAAAACCAGATAGCAATGTTTAACAGTAGAGAATACGAATGGAACGACGTACACGCCTTGATTGGCGGTCGTTTGATTACGCGCCTGCGTTCGGTGCGCTATAAGCGCAGCAAGGAGAAGGAGCTGCTGTACGGAGCCGGGAACGAGCCGGTGAGCATCCAGAGCGGCAACGTCTCTTACGAGGGCGAGGTGGCTATGCTACGCAGCGAGTACGAGACGCTGGCGGCCAACGGTGGCGGCTCGGTGCTTGACCTGCAGGTGGACATCGTGGTGAGCTACGGCAATCCCCCCGACGTGATGGTGACGGACAAACTGATGGGCTGCCAGTTCACGGAGGAGGAGAACTCGATGGCCCAAGGCGACAAAAATGAAGAGATCACGCTGCCGTTCATTTTCCTGCGTAAGGTGAAAGGCTAATTAAACAACCATTAAAAACCGTTTAAACAATGAACAAAAACGAAGTTACTGCCGAGCAGGTGGAACAGTGGAAGAAAGAACACGGAAAGGTGTTTGTGGCGAGTGCCGACGGGCATAAAGCCTATTATCGCAAGCCAAACCGCAAGGACTTAAGCTATGCTTTGACGTTGCAGAACCAGCCCTTGGATATGAGCGAGACGCTGCTGAAGAATTGTTTCCTCGGCGGCGACCCCATCATGCACGAGGACACGGAGTACCTTCTGGGGTGCAGCGGCGACCTGGTGGAGCGCATGATTCACATTAAGAAAGTCGAGGTGGGGGAAGCCTGACTTCCGCCCGGGGGTCGATAAGGCACAACCCAGTGGCGTACATTGACACGATGCTGGAATACTATCTGCATATCGACCCCTCCACCTTAAGCGACGTGCAATGGGCGGAGAAGTTTCTGCAGCTGGCAGATATAAGAAAAAAGGAGGCAAAGAAATGACTAACGCTTCTTTTCGACTTTATTCCATACGGCCACAAACAGGTAAATGGCAGCCTTCAGGAGCAGGAACACAAGGGCGATTGATATAAGTGTAAGCAGCAACATTTCATTTTAGTTTTCGACTGCAAAGATACGAACATTTTTTGATATGGCAGACAAAAAAGTTGAATTTGAAATAAAAGTCATCGGGGATGCGCTGGAAAGGTTAAGGCAGATTACAGGGCAGACCGAGGACTTGGGCAATGCCGCCATGAAAGCAAAAAGTAAATTGGCGAGCATTGGCGGAGCCTTTATTGCTGCCAATCAAGCCCTCGAATTTGTAAAAAAGGCTACCGATAAAATGCGAGAATACACCGATGCAAACAAAGCCCAACAGGAAGCTGAGGCGAAGTTGGCACAGGTGATGCGTAACACGATGGGTGCACGTGCCGATGAAATAGAGGGCATCAAGGAGCTGGCAAGCGCCCAACAGAAGCTTGGCGTTATCGGGGACGAAGTGCAGTTGGCAGGTGCGCAGGAACTTGGTACATACCTTGGCAAGGCCGATAGCCTGAAAAAACTGATGCCTGTGATGAACGATATGCTGGCGCAGCAGTATGGCTTGAACGCAAGCCAGGAACAAGCCACGCAGATAGCTTCGATGATGGGCAAAGTGATGGATGGGCAAGTGGGTGCATTGTCACGCTATGGTTACAAGTTCGACGAAGCACAAGAGAAGCTGCTGAAGTATGGTACCGAGGAACAGAGGGTGGCCACTTTGGCGGATGTTATCGGGCAGAGTGTAGGCGGGATGAATGAGGCTTTGGCAGCAACGCCGGAGGGGAAGATACAACAAGCTGCCAACAGTATGGGCGATATTAAAGAGCGTATAGGAGCTATCTGGGTCCAGATACAGACCAAACTGATGCCCGTGATGGAAAGCCTTATCTCCATAGCCAACGGTCTAATAGATATTGTGCAGATGGGATGGCCTGTCTGGATAGCGGTGGCCGCAGGGGTTCTTGTGGCTGTTACCAAGGTACACCAAAAGCTTCAAGCCACCTCGTTGGCGGCTTTGCTCACAGGTGGTAGTTTCACCACGATGGGGGCAATGGCCAAAGCTGCTTGCCGTAGCGTTAGTGCTGCCATTATGAGCATACCCATTGTTGGCTGGATAGCTGCTGCCATAACTTTGGTAATAGGAATCTTCACCACCCTGTGGAACAAGTGCGAGGCTTTCCGTGGCTTTTTGACCGGTTTGTGGGAAGTCATCAAGAATATCATCCACAATATTTGGAACATCGTGCAGCCCATCATTGCCAAAGTATTCGGCTTTATCAAGGCCTACATCCAGACCGTTGTAAACATCATTAAAACGGTGTTTAACTGGGTAAAGGGTGTCCTGGAGAAAGTCGGGTCATGGTTCAAGAAAGTATTCCACCCAATCATCGAATGGTTCGGTGGGCTTTGGGACTACATAAAGGAGGGTTTCTACAAAGTGTTGAACTGGCTTGCCAAACCACTGAATAAGATTATTGAGCTATGGAACAAAATCACAGGAGGCAGTGTCGAAGCCTTCAAGTTTGGCTATGACAAAGGGGCTACCAAGGTAAAAGAGAACAAAGGTATTTCACCTGCAGTAATCCCTGGGCAGAGTGGTGGCGGGATAGATGGTCCCGGTCTTGGTGCTGCGGCTAACGACAGTGTGACGAAGGGTGCCGAGGCAGCTGTTACCGGCGGTACCCGCAATACCACGGTGAACATTAACCTCGGGAAGATGGTGGAGAATATTGTGTTCAACGGGACGCTTGGTGAGAATGCGCAGGAATTGGAAACCAAAATTCAGGAAATACTAACTCGCACGCTGATGATGGCGGCGGCAACAGCATAAGACAATGGCAAAAAGTTTTGACCCCATACAGACAATCAACCGCGAGGTGGTGAGGCCTGACGAAGTAAGCCTCGCCCTCAACGAGCTGGGGCTTCACCCCCAAGGCTACGCCCTTCCGCTGGGTGTGCCGTTCAGGTATGTGCCGAAAGTACAGAGCGCGGGGGGCAGGGTGTCGTCGTATGGATCTAACGTAAACTTGTGCCAGGACTATCTTGCGTTGCGAAGCGAACAAGGTCAAGAATACTGCTTCCGGCTTGACCCGATATTGGCTGTTGGCGGCAAGAACATTATAGCCCGACGTTATGTGGCAAAAGGCAGTTTGCAGGGCACGGTGAAGGAGAGCTGGAGCCAGGACGACTATGACATCACCATCAGCGGGGTGCTGATAGGGGACGATGCGAAGGACTTGAACGGACAGGTGCAGGCATTGCAGTCGATGCTGGTGTGCGGGGAATCGCTGGCGGTGGTCAACGACCTACTGAATGACGGTTACGGTATCACGCGCCTGGTGGTGGATAGCTTCCAGTTCCCCCATACCAAGGGACTACAGAACCAGGCGTATACCATCAAGTGCTACAGCGACAGCAGCATCAATATATTGGAGGAGGTTCAGTAGTGTATAAGATGTGCCATAAGATAACAGTGGGCAGCTACAAGCTGCTGCTTCTGGAGAGCGTCAAGATAACGCGCAGCGTGGAGGCTTTGTCCGACACGGCGGTTATTACACTCCCCGGTATGGTGCATAACCAGACCATCGAGGTCGAGGACAAAATCAATGTGGGCGACGCGGTGAAGATAGAGCTGGGCTACAACGGCAAATTGAAGACCGAGTTCGAGGGCTATGTGCAGCGCATCAGTACCGACGGCGGCAGCATTAAGCTGGAGTGCGAGGATGGACTGTGGCTATTCCGTAAGGCAGTTGAAGACAAAGTGTATGCCAATAAGGATGTGAAGGACATCCTGGGCGACATCTGCGGGCAGTGTGGCAGTTTCACAGTGGAGTGCGACTATGCTTTCACTTACGAGAAATTCACGGTACACAACGCCACCGGCTACGACGTGCTGAAGAAGATACAGGAAGAGGTGAAGCCCAACATATACCTGAAGGGGCAGAAGCTGCACGTGCACCCACAATATACGGAGGTGTTTGGAGAGGCCAGGTACGACTTCACCCGGAACATCGAGCGCGGTGGCACCAGTCTGGAGTACCGGAAGAAAGACGACCGCCGTGTGCTGGTGGTTGTCGAGGGCGAGAAAAAAGACGGCACCAAGGTGAAGGTGGAAGCCGGCACAACCGGCGGCGACCGTATCACGATGAGGGTGCCGGGGGCAACCGACGAAGCCAGCCTTAAGAAGGTGGCCGAGCAGGTGCTTGAAGAGAAATGCTATACCGGCTACAGCGGTAGCTTCAACGGCTGGCTGTGGCCCTACTGCGACGCGGGCTACAAGGTGAGCATTGTGGACCCTGACTATGAATACAAAAACGGCACCTACTACGTCACCGCCGTGGAGGTGGACTACAGCAAAGGCGGTGGGAAACGAGCCATAACACTCGGTAAGAGACTGAAATGAGTAAATCAAGCGACATAAAAGAGGCTATCAGGCGCATGGCCAATGGTGGAAGCGGCAAGCAGATACACATAGTCGGCAAGGTTAAGAGTGTGGAGGGCGAGAGCTGCACCGTCGACGTGGCAGGGCTGGTTCTCGATGAGGTGCGTCTGACAGCGGTAAACGACGGGGCAGAAGGCAAGCTGCTGGTGACACCCAAGGTCGGCAGCTATGTGCTGGCGGTCGATCTCAGCGGTGGTGAAATGAGGGATGTGGCAGTTGTGGTTTTAACCGAAGTCGAGAAAATCGAAGCCACATGTGAGCAAATAACGCTTAATGGGGGTGAGAACGGGGGATTGGTAAACATCAAGACGATGAAGCAGTGGATGCAGAACGTGGAGACAGACCTGAAAACACTCGGGACGCTGCTGAAGAGTAGCCCGATAGCAGGCAACGGGGCACCTGCAGCGATACAATTCACCCCATCGACAAAAAGCGTAGCAAACGATATTGAAGACAATAAAATAACACACTAAATGAAAGGGCTTAGACTGATACAGGATGGTGGCGGGTCTGTTGACCTGGAGCTGAACGGCGAGGAATTGGCCGTGGGTGAGACGCAGTACCAGGAGGAGTATCTGGTGTTGGCCACGCAGCGAGGGGAATGGAAAGAGAACCCTATTGTGGGTGTCGGTTTGGCAGATATGGCGGGCGATGAAGACCTGCGGTATTGGAAGCGCGAAATAATGGAAAATCTTGCCCGTGTAGGCATCAAGATAAAGGGCGTGAGCCTGAACAACGGACAACTTGAAATCAAACATTGAGAGATATGAAACACTTTACGATTAGCGAGCTGCTGTAC
>JAEEGH010008546.1_pt1 | contig 24155 bp, 19 predicted proteins | sample 9134181 | NCBI WGS metagenome assembly JAEEGH01 (sample SAMN16246544, study PRJNA631951) | gut metagenome | biome: gut microbiome; feature: rumen; material: DP-attached | host: Bos | place: Iran: Karaj | collected 2018-10
GGTAGGCGTCCATGATCTTTTCGTTGATCACGATGAACTTGCCGTTCTCGAGGCCGGACGGGCCGCCGAGGAAGCCGAGGAGCTTGGAATTCTTGCTGATGCTCTTGATACCGTCGAAGATACCCGCAATCACGTTGTGTCCACCAGGAGCCTGGCCACCGGAGAGCACGACGCCCACGTTGAGAGCCTTACCGGCAGCAGCCTTGGTTGCCTTCTTCATGGAAATGTACGGTGCACCGTAGGTGTTCGGGAACAGGGCCTTGATCTTGGCCTGGTCGCGGACGGATTCGGTAGCCTTGCCCTTGTTGAGGACGACTTTGAGAGCGCCGTTGCGGAGAGCGGCGGGGAGTTTCGGCTGGTAGGCCTTGCGGGCCTTGCCGAGGACGGACAGATTGTCAGCCATTGTTTCTTCCTTTTGATTTGCCCGGCGGGTTGACGCACAGGCAGGGTTAAAAAATTACGGCAGTAAATATAGTATATTTTTTGGTATGAAATTTTTTCAAAAGTCGGCCGTTTTGGCCTCGTTGCTGTTATTTTCGGTTGCCAATGCACAATCGCATCAAAAAGGGAACGCCCCGGTTCCTGTCCGTCCGGTTGTGGATTTGGGGGATGTGGTTCGTAAGGCCGAACGGATTACGCATAATCCTGATGATTCCTTCTCTTTTGACCTTAATGGTGAAAAGATCCTCTATACTTATCGTGAACTGGATAATTTATGGGATTACGCCTATAACGTCCTGAATAGTTGTCGTCCCAATGCAATACTCTTTACAAATGGGGACAACGACACGTTCCCCCTTTGGTATCTGCAGCGTGTCTACAATATCCGCAAGGATGTGGTGGTTGTGAATCTATCCCTTGGGAATACCAGTTGGTTTATCAAGCGGATTCTCAAGGAAAATCCATCGCTAAAGCTCAGCTATAGTGAAGAAGAAATTGATCGGGATATGGATAATAATATTAACCTTGCGAATCCCGAGTATCAAAGTTCTACATGGCAAGATAGGGCTGAAAGCATGACGCAGAAGCTCAAAAAACGCATAGACCGTATGGAACAAGGGCCTATTGCCGACTCTGAACAAGAAAAGTACTTCCTATATAAGCTTCATTACCAAGTCTGGAATGCCTTTTTAAAGTGGTTTGAACAGATGAATCCTTCCTTCATGTTGACCCAATATAAATTGGTTGTCGATTTGACACTTCAGAATCCTGATCGTCCAATTGAGTTTGCGACAACCGTAGGTGAAAATAGCTTAATGGGACTCGAAGGCTATATGATTCAAGAGGGAATGGTCCATCGTCTTGTGGCCGGTGACCTGACGTATGAAAAGAATAGATTCGATGCAGAATATTCAGCGCGCCTGATTGATGAAGTGTTCAGGTTTAGGGGGATGACGACTGCTTATATTCATGATCCTCTCCGTAATCTTTTTAGTGCGTACGTTTCGATTTATTTGCAGATAGCTTTTGATGCCCGGGAAAAAATATTGAAGTTATCCAATGATGGTGCTGATCAATCCCAGATTGATTCCCTGGCGGCTTTTGCAGAACGCTATCTTAAACTAGGAATGTCCCAATTCCCGGAGGAATGGCGTTGTTACTGGATTGCCGCTTATTTGTTTGATAGCGCAAAGAACAAGTCGAAGGCTTTGTCCTACGCCAAACAGGGAATAGATGCCACTAACGATAAAGTAGGCAAGGAACGCCTGGAACTTACGTATAAACAAATTCAGGGAGGAAATTGATTGTGAAATCATTATCAGTTGTCCTATCGGTATTATGTGCGGCGGCTTTTGGCTATGCACGTGAAAGTGCTTTTATGGATTCCCGGGATGCGAGGTATTACAAAACCGTTGAAATAGGCGGTCAAGTTTGGATGGCCGAAAATCTGGATTTCGAAGTGCCGGATTCGTTCTGTTATGACGACAATCCCGATAACTGCGCCAAGTATGGCCGGTTGTATACATGGACTGCGGCGATGGGTTTTACTCCGGAGGATGTTGAAAATGCGTCTCGGGAGCCTAGAGGATTTTCCATAGGAAAAAATCACCAGGGCGCATGTCCTGTCGGTTGGCATATTCCAACTATGAAAGAAGTCAAGCTTCTCGAACGCACCCTTGGGGAAAACTTGGCCGGTTATTATCTAAAGTCCAAGCATGATTGGATGGAGGGCAAGGGCGGAAACGACAAGTTCCTTTTTAATGGGTTGCCTGCAGGAATATCGCCAGAAAGGGGACAATATGAATATTTAGGGCGCAGGGCTTCTTTCTGGATTGCAGAGACCAGGGACCCGACATCGATTCTTTTTGTAAGGGCTTGGCACCTTCTTGCGGACTATACATCTGTCTATAAATATGTGCAAGAGTTTCGAACGTCTGCATTTTCTGTACGCTGCGTAAAGAACAAATGAAAGAAGCCCGGCTAAGCCGGGCTTTTCTGTCAAAAGTTTGGGTTTGCGCGCAGATTACTTGAACTGTGCGGTGATGGGCTGGCCGTTCGGAGTGAACTTGCGCGGGTTCTCGGTCGAACCGTCGCTCCAGCCTGCGAAAATGGCGCCGTTGCTCGGGACTGCTGTAAGCATCAAGTCGTTGTCCGCATAGAACTTGCCCTGGTAATTGCTCTTCGGGAGTTTCATGCCGTCAACCGTCACGCTGCCGCTCCCGCTCACGTTGATGCTCACGTTCACTGCATTCTGCAGGCCAAAGTACTGCTCCATTTCCTGGCGTACGGTCTGGGTGCGGTTCTGGGCATACTGAATAAGGTCGCTACCGTCGGGAGACCAGCGGAAACTGCCCTGGTTGCGCGGCCATCTCTGCTGGTCACGCTGCTGCTCGCTCGCAGGAATAGCTGCCATCATCTCCTGCACTTTCTTCTGCACATTTTCGTAGGTCAGGTAGTTGTCGAGCAAGATGCATGCGTTGTTGATGAACAGGCGCTTGAAATCGTTGTTGTCGAGAAGTTTGTTGAGCATCTGCGCAGGGCCCTGCTTTGCGCCGCCGAAGCCCCAGCCGCCGATATCCCAGCCGCCCATGCCGGGGAATTGGCCTTGCCCGGGCTGTTGCTGGCCGGGGTTCTGCTGGCCGCCCTGCTGGCTGTTGTCCCTCGTGGCAGAGCCCAGCGCCCACTGGAACATGTTCTGGCTTTGCACGTCAAACCCGCTGATACCCGGCGAGAAACCGAAACCGTGGTCAGTATCGAACGCGACGAACTTGAACGGATTGCCGTTGCCGCCCCAGGCGCGGATGTTGTTTTCGGGCCAGTCGCCGTTGTGGAAGTAGAATTCGGCCAGCATGTACTGCGCGAAGCTGTTCATGTTGACCTTCTGCTTCATTTGTTCGTAACTCTGGTTGTTGTCGCCGGCAAAGTTGCCGTTGGTAATCTGGTTCGCAATGTTCTTGTATTCGTCGGCAGAGGCTCCCTTGGTGCCGCTTGCCTCGGCGCTGTTGCCCTTGATGTTAATCATGTTGATGGACTTGCTGTCGATACCGTAGTTCGTCTCGACAAAGCTCCTGTTCAGGCGCTCGCGCAAATCGTGGATGCCGAAGTATTCACCGTTGTAGAACACCACCACCTGCAGGCTGCGCTGGTAATCCACGTCAGTGCCTTCCATGAGGCTCGTCATCATGGCATCGCCGATGTAGTCCGTCCAGAAACGGTTGCCGTTGTTGCGCAGGTTGAAGCTCTTCATCTTCTTTGCTTCGGGGCGCGTCTTGAAGAACGAGTATTTGAGCACCTTGTCGCCCCATTCGTCGTTGTCCATCTTGATGGCGACGCTCTTCTTGGGCTTGTAGCGGCTCCAGTTACCGATAAGCGAAATGCCCGCATCGATTTCCCACGTCTTTTCGGTGGTGGAACTGCCCTTCTCGAAGTATTCTACGTGCACGGGAAGGGAATCTTCGCACCAGAAGTTAGCCTTGTAGCAGGGTTCCGAGCACTTGGAATTGTTGTTGTCGGTCTGGTTGCCGCCCATGCTCATCTGGTTGAAGTTGGGGTTGTTGCAGCGGAGACTCGTCATCGGGCCTGTCGCATAAAGGCCGTCGGTAGAGTCGAACATGTCATGGTGATTCACGGTCAAGGCAACCACCGGCATCGAGACGTTTTCGCCGATGAAGTAGGTCTGCGTCGTGGTGTCGGCGGGCTGGCCGTTCACGAATTCGCTACAGCGGACTACCGTGTTCTTGGTAATTTGCATTGCCTGCGTAATCTGCTGGGATCCCTGCGTGGGGAAGGAACCGTCAAAGGTACAGTAGATTTGTCCGCCCTTCGTGGGGGTCGGCGGGTTGATGGTCAGATTGGAGTAGAAGCCCGCCTTCGGGAGGAAGCTTTCTTTGGCCTTGTGGTTGTCGTCGTATTCCTTGAGCCCGACGGAAGAAGACATGGCGATTATCTGGGCCGACGAACTCGAAATGCCGGGCTGGGTCGCGCTGGAAATGCCGGGCTGGGCATTGCTTGATTGCGGATTGACAGGGCCCGTTGCAGAACTGAGTGGATTTTGTTGCCCCTGGCCCTGGTTCGGGTCGCCCTGCTGGTTGAGCGGGTCTTCCGGATTTATCACGGGGATGGAGTCCTGGATGCCTCCATTCGGGTCGATGGGATTTGCGTTTGTAGGCTCGTCAGAACATGCAGCGAAGAATGTGGCGGCAGTTATAAACGAGAGAAGAGCGAGTTTTCTTTGCATAATTGACCTTGACGCTAAAACGCCCTAAGTTCACACACCATCTCTTAAATTAAAAAGATTTCGCCAATTTTGATGATTGTTAACGGATTCTTTACAGTTTTTGGAAGGCAAAAAATGGGGTGTTTTGACGCAAATCACACTCATTTCCAAAATGGCGTAACATATCTTCCCGATAATCGAAAATGTTTATATCTTGGAGGGGCCCAAAACACGATGAAGAAAGATATATCCGAGCTGTTTACCAATTTCAGGCTCCGGAAGCGACTGCTCGCGCTTGCGGACGGTTTCATCGTCGTTATTGCGGGACTGCTCGCGAATTTCCCGATTCCCATATATGCATCGCGAATCGGACGCCCTGAGCTTTTCTCGTTCATGTCGACGTGTGTGGTATGCTGCCTTGCCGCCCTCCTCCTGGTGGGTGCATACAACAAGCTTTGGCGCTATTTCTCGCAAAAGGACTACCTGAGCTGTATTATTGGTGTCGTGCTCGGTTATTCCGTTGCTATCGGCCTCTATTATATTATTACCGGGGTCTCGTATCTGCGTTTCTCGGCGCTTTCGTGCCTGCTTACCATTGTGGGCATCTGCCTGTTCCGTTTCATGTTTCGCGATGCCTTCTTGACGATTGCTGAAGTCGGCCGCAAGGATGCGGAACGCAAGCGTACCATGATTATCGGCGCGGGAGAGGCGGGAAAGCTCCTGATTACCGAAATCAACAGGCTTTCTACGGGGGCCGCAAGCAGTGTCGAATCGAAAATAGAGCCCGTGTGCCTTATTGACGACGATAGGAACAAGATAGGTTCCAAGGTTTGCGGCATACTTGTCGCGGGCGGATCGCGCGATATTGTGAAGGTCGCGAATGCGGAAAAAGTGGAGCAGATTATCTTCGCGATTCCCAGTTGCCCCTCCAAGGACCGCCAGGCGATTCTCGCGATATGCAGCAAGACGGGGCTCCCGGTCAAAGTGCTGCCGTTTATCGGTAGCCTGCTCGATACTTCAAGCATTGGCGACGGCTCTACAAGCTTCGTGGAGCAGATTCGCGATATCAAGGTCGAGGACCTGTTGGGGCGTGACCCCATTGCGTTCGACAACAAGGACGTTCGCGGCTATATCGAGGGCAAGGTCTGCATGGTTACGGGTGGTGGCGGCTCCATCGGCAGCGAGCTCGTGCGCCAGATTGCGAAATACGACCCGAAACAGGTCATCATTGTCGATATTTACGAGAATAACGCCTACGAGATTCAGCAGGAACTCCTCATGGAGTACGGGGATCGCCTCGATCTCGTGACCCTCATTGCGAGCGTGCGCGATTATAACCGCATGAGCCAGATTTTCAAGATGTACAGGCCCGATGTGGTGTTCCATGCGGCGGCCCACAAGCATGTGCCCTTGATGGAAAACAGCCCGATGGAGGCGATTAAGAACAACGTTGCTGGTACTTTCAACGTGGCGTTCCTTTCGCTGTTCAACAAGGTCAAGAAGTTTGTGATGATCAGTACCGACAAGGCGGTAAACCCCACGAACGTGATGGGGGCTTCCAAGCGCTGCTGCGAGATGATTGTGCAGTACCTTGCTCAGCATAAGAGGAGCGGGACGGAATTCGTATGTACGCGGTTCGGAAATGTGCTTGGCAGCAACGGAAGCGTGATTCCGCTGTTCAAGCGCCAGATTGAGCAGGGAAGGCCCGTGACGGTTACGCATCCCGATATCATCCGCTATTTTATGACGATTCCTGAGGCGGTGAGCCTTGTGCTCGAGGCGGCCAGTATCGCGCACGGAGGCGAGATTTTCGTACTCGATATGGGACAACCCGTCAAGATTGTGACGCTTGCCGAAAACCTTATTCGCATGTACGGGAAGGTGCCTTACAAGGACGTTCCGATAAAGTTTGTCGGGCTCCGGCCTGGCGAAAAGATAAAGGAAGAACTCCTGATGGACGAGGAAGGCCTGCAAAAAACCGGCAACAAGCTCATCTTTATCGGAAAGCAGCTCGAAATTGACAATGGCAAGTTTATTCCGCAACTTCGCAAGCTCAGGGATGCGGCCTTTGCGAACGACGAGGCTGGAACCGTGCGTGCTTTGCACGAGATTGTGCCTACTTTTGTTACCCCGGAACAGTACAACGCGACAGAAAAAGCTAAATTTGGCGAGTCTTTTTAACCTGAATGTTATGAAAATACGTTTTTTTTCTGTTTTAGTTCTGGGGCTTGCGGTGGTTTGTCTTGCCCAGACTGGCCTTATGGGTGGTTCCGACGGTGTCCACCAGATTAATACCCAGACGCTCGGTACGGGGCAGGTCATTGTCGGTACGGGCGGAAATTTTGCGATTGACCCGTGGGCGCTTTCGCGCGGAGGAATCTTCTACGACGATGGCGAAAGGAAAAAGCTCCAGCACCTGAAGGTTTCGGCGACAGGTAACTTCTTCGGCGCGGTCGGGCTCACTCGGTTCATCGATATCGGTGCCGCGCTCAACATCAACTACGACAGGTCGTATGCGGGCAGCTACTGGGAAGCGGCCGGCAACATCAGGCAGGGAGACCTGGACCTTTGGGCCAAGGCACGCGCTCCCTTCTTTAGCGATTCGAGCGTGTTCAGCCTGGCCGGACAGTTCGAACTGTACCTCCCGATAGGCGTCCGTTCCATCGGTATCCGTCCTCGCCATGCCTGGTATATCCACGGAAAGGGCGAAACGAACCCTTATACGGCGGGCGAAGTGGTTGTCGGGATGAGCGCCGTGACGACTGTTGATTTGACGAAGGTGAACGTTCCCTTGCGCTGGAACGCGAATGTCGGATTTGTCTATGCGAACGATGGTGCGAATACGTTGGTTTACGGCACCGGTATCAATTGGGACATGTTCGAGTGGATGACCTCTTTTGTCGAATTCAACGGTGAATTCCGCGTAGAAGACAATGGGCTCCCGATTGATTTTTGGGAAGACCCGATGACCTTGACTCCGGGTCTCAGGTTCCATCTGCCGTGGAACCTGGAACTTGCTGGCGGCATCGACTTCTCTGTGCGCATGCTCCGGACGCTCTATGACCGCGACAAGGAACTGAAGGATGTCGATAAGTGGACTATCGGTTATACTGACCAGAAGGGATATAAGAAGACGTATGGCTATACGCCGGCCCCGACGTATGCCATTACAGGACTCCTGACATGGAAGTTCGGCATTGCGGACAAGGTTTCCGAACGCCAGTGCCCGCAGGGACTCCCGCCCGAAGAGCCGCGCGATACGGAGACCGTGGCCCGCACGGATACGATTGTGCATGTGGATACCGTGTACACGGTCGATACGGTGGTGCAGAAGCAGTCCTACGTGAAGGTTGACTCGCTGCCGGATAGCGACAACGACGGTGTTTCGGATGATCGCGACAAGTGCCCGGATACGCCTGCGGGAATTACGGTGGACACGACGGGTTGCCCGCGCGATTTCGATGGTGACGGCGTTCCCGATCACAAGGACATGTGCCCGAACACGCAGCCGAACATCGGTGTCGATTCGACGGGTTGCGCCATGGACGAGGACCGCGACGGCGTTGCGGACACGAAGGACCTGTGCCCCGCGACCCCGAAGAACGCTCCTGTGGATACGACCGGATGTCCGATGGATTCTGACCGCGATGGCATTCCCGACTATCAGGACAAGTGCCCGAACACCCTGCGTGGCGTGAAAATCGACAAGAAGGGTTGCCCTGTCAACAAGCGTGAAGACCTGGAAAGGCTTAAGAAGGGAATCAACTTCAAGAGCGGCTCCACCGTGCTGACCAAGGCGAGCTACAGGACTCTCGACGACATTGTGAAACTGCTGACCAAGTTCGGCGACGTGAGCCTCGAAATCCAGGGCCACACCGATAACGTTGGTGGCGACGAATATAACGAGAACCTTTCGCAGGGCCGCGCCCAGTCGGCGGTAGATTACCTTATCCGTAAGGGAATTCCGGTCGAGCGTCTCCGTGCGGTTGGCTTTGGACCGCGCAAGCCCATTGCCGACAACAAGACCAAGAAGGGCCGTGCCAAGAACCGCCGCGTGGAACTGATTCCGTTCTATAAGGATGATCCTTAAAGGAGAGTCGATGCGTTTCGAGAAGAGAGTCTGGCTTGCTAGCCCTACCATGCATGGCGAAGAACTCCGCTACATGCAGGAGGCCTATGAGACCAACTGGATGAGCACCGTCGGGAAGAATATCGACGAGGTGGAACGCCAGGTGGCCGAGAAGGTGGGCGTGAAGTATGCCGTAGCGCTCTCGGCGGGAACGGCTGCGTTGCATTTGGCTACGCGGCTTGCGGGAGTCCGTTTGTTCGGAATGCCCAAGGCGGGCGAGGGTACGCTGCGCGGGCAGAAGGTCTTCTGCAGCGACATGACGTTTGCCGCGACGCTCAACCCGGTGGCCTACGAGAACGGCGAGGCCGTTTTTATCGACAGCGAACGCGATACCTGGAACATGGACCCCGTGGCTCTGGAAAAGGCTTTCGAGAAGTTTCCTGATGTGCGTCTGGTTGTGCTTGTGCATTTGTACGGGACGCCCGCGAAGGTTGACGAGATTCGTGAAATTTGCAAGCGTCACGACGCCTTGCTCATCGAAGATGCCGCCGAAAGCTTCGGGGCTAGCTACAAGGGAGTGCAGACCGGGAGTTTCGGCGACTTCAACGCCATCAGTTTTAACGGGAACAAGATTATTACCGGTTCCAGCGGCGGCATGTACCTTACCGACAGCAAGGAAGATGCCGACAGGGTGCGCAAGTGGAGTACGCAGAGCCGTGAACCCGCACCGTGGTACCAGCACGAGGAAATCGGCTACAATTACCGCATGAGCAACGTGATTGCGGGCGTGGTGCGCGGACAGCTGCCGCACCTCGAGGAACACATTGCACAGAAGCGTGCCATTTACGAGCGATACAAGGCGGGCCTTGCCGGGCTCCCCGTGCAGATGAACCCCTATGACGCGGTGAATTCCGTGCCGAACTTCTGGCTGAGCTGCATGATTATCGACGAGAATGCGATAGGCGAGGGTAGAGGCAAGACGACGCCCGCGAAAATCCTGGAAAGCATTTCTGCGATGAATGCCGAAGGACGCCCGATATGGAAACCCATGCACATGCAGCCTTTGTATGCGGGTCATGCCTTCGTGACCGCCTCGGGAGATGACGTCGGTGCCGATATCTTTGCCCGCGGGCTCTGCCTTCCCAGTGACAACAAGATGACCCCCGACCAGCAGGATGCCATTATCGCTACGATCAGGGAGTGCTTCGGTGCACAAAACGCGTCATTGTAAGCAGATCCAAATTACGTCATTGCGAGCGAAGCGAAGCAATCTCTAGCGAACTTTGTTATATTGAATTAAAATGTACTCCCGCTGCCTGAAACGTTTTTTCGACTTTTGTTGTGCTCTAGCGGCAATCTGCTGCCTGAGCCCGCTGCTCGTAGTACTTACGCTCCTCGGTGCAGTCAAGATGAAAGGGAACCCGTTCTTTACGCAGCCCCGCCCCGGCAAGGACGAAAAAATTTTCAAACTTGTCAAGTTCCGCACCATGACTAACGAGAAGGACGCAAACGGCAAGTTGCTCCCCGACGACGTGCGCCTTACATCGTATGGCAAGTTCCTGCGCTCCACCAGCCTCGACGAACTCCCCGAACTCTTCAACATCCTGAAGGGCGACATGGCGGTAATCGGTCCGAGGCCGCAACTCGTGCGCGACATGGTGTTCATGACCCCCGAACAGCGCAAGCGTCACACCGTACGGCAGGGCTTGAGCGGACTTGCCCAGATCAACGGTCGGAACGCCGTCACCTGGGAAACCAAGATCGCCTATGACTTAGAATACATCAAGAATATCACCTTCCTAGGCGACGTGAAGATTATCCTCACGACGCTCAACAAGGCGTTCATCAAGCGTTCCGACATTACCGAAGAGAACTGCGATACCGCCACCGATTTGGGCGATTACCTGCTGGCAAACGGTCGCATCACCCGCGAGGAATACGACCGCGGCCAGGAAGAAGCGAAAAGGCTTATTGCGGAGGCCGGGTAACGTGTCATCCCTAGTCTCCATAATTATGCCTAGCTATAACACGGCATCTTTTATCGCCGAGTCCATCAACTCGGTAATCGCGCAGACCTATGCCGACTGGGAATTGATTATCGTTGACGACGCCAGCTCCGACAACACCGACGAGGTCGTGTCTACTGCAAAATGTCATTGCGAGCGAAGCGAAGCAATCATCTACCTCAAAAACGACCGCAACCGCGGTGCCGCCTACAGCCGTAATCGCGCCCTCCGCGAGGCAAAGGGCCGGTGGATCGCCTTTCTCGACAGCGATGACACCTGGACGCCCGACAAACTCGAAAAGCAGATTGCCTTCATGACCAAGAACGGTTATGCCTTCAGCTATACGCGCTACGAGGAAATGGGCGAGGACGGCAAGCCCACGGGAACGATTGTTGGGGGCCCGAAACGCATCACCAAGACCGGAATGTATAACTACTGCTGGCCCGGATGCCTTACCGTGATGTACGACCGCGAGGTGGTGGGCGATATCCAGATTGCCGAAATCCAGAAGAACAACGATTACGCCATGTGGCTGAAGATATGTCGCAAGGCAGATTGCTACCTCCTGGACGAAAACCTGGCCCGCTACCGCAAACGCACCGGCTCGATAAGCAACCATAGCTATACGTCACTCATCAAGTGGCACTACAAGCTCTACCGCGATGCCGAAGGAATGAATCCGGTCGTATCCCTGTTTAATACAGGCCGCAACCTCTTCTTTGGCGTGTGGAAGAAGATGAAGTATGTGGGGAGGGGATGATGACTGCTGAAAACAATCATATTCCCGGTTGGAAGTACTATAATCATGCGGCGATTCCGACAACGGCTCCGCATGAAAATCCCGATTTGACTCCGCTTAAAGATGGACGTATCTGGCGTATTGAAGACAAAAAGCCCCTGCTAGTTCGTTATACGACTGACTGGGATTGTGGATATGATACGGGATGGTGGTATTTGATAAAGGACGCCCCATTTGATATCAGTACTTTGTCGAGTAACTCCCGAAAGCATATTAAGGAAGCTTTTCGAAAAGTAAGAGTTGAAAGGATTGACCCAAAAGAATATGTCGATGCTCTTTATGAATGCTATCATCAGGCGTATTTGGGGTATAAACAGGCTGACAATGAGGATTCGTACGATTCTTTCAAACTGCGGTGTGAAAAATCCGCGTTGCTGGGGCTTGAGTTTTGGGCGGGATTTTCGCAAGATTCAGGGAAACTTGTCGGATATCTGATGCTCGGGCCTCATGAGGATTGGGCTGAAATTTACACATCAAAATTCCATCCCGATTACTTAAAACTCCGTGTTTCGGATGCACTATATGCGTTTGTTTTAGATTATTACCTGAATGGTCAGAAAAAAAAATATGTTTCTTCGGGATCGCGTTCCATAAACCACGTGACCAATACGCAGGAATACAAGGAACAACATTTCGGCTATAGGAAGTGCTATTGTCGTTTGCACGTTCTTTACAGGCCTTTTTATAAGTTGATTTTTAAGGTATTGTTCATGTTTCGTGGTCTTATTTCTGTTTTGGGTGGTAGATTTACTTTAGCTCATCGTATAGTTGCTGTTCTTAAGATGGAAGAAATCGCAAGGAAATCTTGCCGGCGCGATAGTTAAATGGTTGGCTGTATATGAATATCTGGGATAGATTGAAAAATGCATATGCATCCGGTGGATTTAAGGAGATTGTCCGTAAATCTTTTTTCCATTACATCTATCGTTTTAACAGTCGCATAACAAAGGCTTCCGTAAATCGCAAAAAATTACAGTTTGGCCTGAATCAGTCTGATAAGCGAATGGAAAAAGTGGTTGTTTCGCTGACTTCTTTTCCGCCTCGTTTCGCAAATATCCATTTAACTTTAAAAAGCCTCTTGTTGCAAACTGAAAAACCCGATAAGATTATTGTTTATCTAGGTTCCGATTCTTCGCGGGAGCAGTTCACGAAGGAAATGTTTGTTTTGGAACAATATGGTGTTGAATACCATATTGATAGTAAGCGAAACCTAAAATCTCACAAGAAGTACTTCTATGCAATGCAGGAATTTCCCAATGACGTGGTGGTAACTGCAGATGATGATGTTTACTATCCGTCAAATTGGCTCTCTAGCTTGTTGAAATCCTACAGGAAATTCCCGAAAGCGGTGAGTGCCCGCCGGGTACACCTTATGAAGAAAAATGGGAAAGAATTGGCTTTTTACAATTATTGGGAAGACCAGTGTCGTCGGGTAAAATTACCGAGTTTCTCGCTCATTGCTACAGGTTGCAGTGGAATTCTTTATCCGCCGCATTGCCTCAAGTCTGAGGCGTTTGATGAAAAGATCTTTATGGAATTGTGCTTTGAGGCGGATGATATCTGGCTCAAATGTATGGAAGTTTTGAACGAAATTCCTGTTGTATGGGCTAAGAATTGGGAGGTGGATCCGATTGATGTTGCCGATTCTACAAACGGAACACTTTCGAGCTTGAATGTAGACTATCGTAAGAATGATGCGTATTTGCACAATGTGATGGATTATTTTAAGATTCCTGTAGAGAAATTTTTTCGATGATGGGGGTGCTTGTGAAGAATATTGCTATCGTGATACTGAATTACAACACCTTTACCGATACTGTTATATGTGTAGATTCTATCAAAAAGTTTACTAGAGAGAATTTATACAAAATTTATATCGTTGATAATGCCTCTCCGGATAAATCTGGCGAACTGTTGTTGGCGAAATACGATGGCGATTCGGAAGTGATAGTTCTTTTGTCCGAAGTCAATAAGGGCTTTTCCGGTGGCAATAATATCGGAATTCGAGCTGCATTAAATGATGGCTATGAGTATGTTTATCTTTTGAATAGCGATATCATTTTGGAAAATGATGCATTTGCTATGATGCAAGAGGCATTTGAACCAAAAGACGATATTGTTGTTGTTGGACCTTCTATAGTCAACAGTTTAGGAAATTACGCCCAGTTTGCTAGGCATGGTGTTACGTTGACAACATATTGTACAGGCCGCCGAATTCTCTTCAAACTTTGTCCTCGATTGGGGAGGCGCTTGCGCCATTATGAATTTTCGCATGATGAAGATTTTGTGTTTGATGGTATGCTGAATGGCTGCTGCTTTGGCATGAAGGCTGATTTTATTCGGGAAAATAACTGTTTGGATGAGAATATCTTCATGTATTATGAAGAAGATATTTTGGCTCATGTGATGCATAAGGCTGGTAAACGTGCTATTATCGCTTCCAAAGCAAGAATTATTCATAATGAAGGAGTTTCCACAAAGAAGAGCAGCGTTGATCGCTTGCTTTTTACTAGGTTTTACAGGTGGACTTCGGTTTTATATGTTTTGAAGAATTATGCGAATACAGCCCCTTTGATTTGCAAGATGATTTCGTTCTTGAATGTGGTGGAATGGCGCCTGCTTGCAAAGCGAAACCAAGCCTACAAAGAAAAATTACAAGCTTTTATTGATGAAAATGGAAGAGTTTTGAAATAGTTATGCGACTATACCAAGTGTCTACATATGTCTATTTCTTGGTCTGGATTGTGCTAGCGGTTTTTTCGTATATCTATAATTCTAACTTTATTTATGAGCCCTTGTTGATATTCCTTACTGGAACGGCTTTGTATTATACTTATGTAGCTGTAACGAATTACAAATTGCCTCTCTATTTTAAAGGGGCCCTATTATTTGTTTTTATTCTTTCACTTTATGGCATATTCCTTATCATTGTTGGCGATGAGATATATTGGCAAGCGACTGGGCGAATTTTAAGAAAATACCTCTATATATTATGGCTTATTCCCGCCATGTTGTCGTTTGTTCCTGTATATATTTTTACAAGTAGAGGGTTGATTACGGAGCGTGAAATGAAAATCCTTTTCCTGATTTTCTTTGTATGCGGAATCAATTCCTACTATGGCGGCCTTGAACAGCAAATTGCTTACGCTGCATTGATGATGGAAGAGGAACAGGAAGAATTTACCGTTTCGAGCGTGTATCAATTATTGAGTCTGCTGCCTCTAGTGATATTATTTAAGAAACATCAGATTTTGCAGTTTATTTTCTTGGGGGTGATCTTTATTTTTTTAGTGTTGAGTGCGAAAAGAGGTGCGATTATACTTGGTGGTATTTCTGCGTCTTTGCTTATTTTGAGCATGTTTGTTGAAAGTTCGCTTACGAAGAAAATTTCCATTTTCTTTATATCGATTGCTCTGTTTGTTGCGATTTACTTATTCATCAATCATCAGATGGAATCTAGCTCCTATTTTGCATCAAAGGTGCAACGTACTTTTGAAGGTTATACCAGTGGCCGTGATGAATATGCCAAGCATATTTTGGATTATTACAGGAATAAGTCAACAACTTTCCAAATGTTTTTCGGGATAGGTGCGCAAGGTACGCTTGTGGCCAATGAGTCTTTTGCTCACAATGATTGGCTTGCTATTCTATTGGAACAAGGAATTTTTGGTGTGTGTATATATTTGCTCTATTGGATTGCTTTTGCTATTACCTGGATTAAATCTCGGGTGAATTTCGAAGCCTTTGTTGTGATTGGCTTGCTGTTGTTGATTGGTCTTGGTAAATCTGTATTTTCAATGTACTACTTGCCCATTTCTTCCGAAATGATGGCTTCGTCTTGTTTCTTTGCAATGGCTTTGGGCTTTTATATGGCGAAGGCTTTTCCGCAAGAAGAGGAGAACGCTTCTGATGAGTAGTTCCAAGAAGATATATGTTTTTTGTCCGAATGACTTTGTGACTGGTGGTCCAGATGCGCTTCACCAGATGGTCTATTACTTGGATCAAATTGGATGTGAAGCGACTATTGTTTACTACGCATTTACACCAAAACATGTATTCGCTATTCCCGATGCCTATAAAAAATATGTTTCCGATTTTATAACTGAGGACATTTTTGTCGATAGCTCGGATAACATTGTGATATTGCCGGAACATGCAGTCGATAAATTGAAATTCCTAAAAAAATCTAAGGTATTTATCTGGTGGCTGAGTGTTGACAACAATATCAATAGGAGTACGTTCCTCTGGAAGGCATTTTTCTTTGCAACATTGCCTGCGAGGGTGATTAAGAACTGGCATTACTATAAAAAGCGGTTTGGTGAGGCCATAATAAAGACCTTACAAATGAAAAAATATGATTTTAATGATGAATCGGAGAATGTAGAACACCTTTGCGCTTCTCATTATGCATATGATTTCGTTTCCAAGAAATCCAAACACAAGACCTTTCTTTGCATTGAACCAATAAGCAAGATTTTTCTAGAAAAATTTGTTGAACAGAAGGAACTGCTGGATTCTATACAGCGTTCGGATGTAATACTCTATAACCCGCGTAAAAGCGGAGCTTTTGTCCAGAAACTAGCTGAACTGGCTCCGGACCTGAATTTTGTACCGTTGAAGGGCTTTAGTCAAGACCAGCTCATTGAAAAGTACATGACATCCAAGTTATATGTCGACTTTGGTCCTTTCCCTGGTGCAGAACGCATTCCCAAGGAGGCGGCCCTGTTCGGTTGCTGTGTTATTACGGGGCGTAACGGTGCTTCGAACTTCTACGGGGATGTACCCATACGCGATGAATACAAGTTTGCGGACTATGCTGGGCAAGCAGATTTGATTGTTGCGAAAATTAGGGATGTTTTAGAAAATTACGAGGCCAAGAAGCCAGACTTTGAAGAATACCGCAAGACTGTCTTAACCCTTGAGGGTAATTTCAAAAATTCTCTGAAAGGATGCTTGCAAAATGCTTAAAGGTCTAGTGTCTATCATTGTACCGGTGTACAATGTCGAAAAGTACTTAAAGGCTTGCTTGGATAGCATTCTTGCGCAGACTTTCTCTAATTTTGAACTCATCTTGATTGACGACGGATCTAAAGACCGCTCGGGAGCGATTTGCGATGAGTATGCCGTAGGGGATTCCCGGATTAAAGTCTTGCATAAAGAAAACGGGGGTGTTTCAAAGGCCCGAAATACGGGGCTGGATATGGCTCAGGGGGAATTCGTCACGTTTATCGATGGCGATGATACTGTTGACGCAGACTATATCGGCCTTATGTACCGTGAAATGGTTGAAAACGGGTATGATGTGGTGCGGCTCTCGTGGGAACGTGGTGGGGTAAACTACACTTACCACATAAAGTTCAATAGTGAAGGTCGTCGCGTCGTAGATGGGGAATCTATTCAAACATTGCTCTTGTGTACCAATATCTGGGGACTTTTTAGGGCGAACCCGCAAATTCGTTTCAATGAGACGCTTAAGAACGGGGAAGATTCTTTATTCGTGATAGAAAACTTCGTAAAATCGAACCGAAGGATGCTCCTGGTAAACAAGCCCTACTACCATTATACCATTGTAGAAAAGTCTGCATCGGATATGTCTCCGACAGAACGCCTTGTTGCCCACAAGAAGTTATTGAATGAAGTTCTCAAGATAAAGGACGTGTATCCACGAATAGAATTCCTTGTAAAAAGGCACGCGCTTTCGGATTATTTCTCGGTAATGCGTTTTATGATGGATAACTCGATACAATCAGATAACGGCTTTACGTTTAAGGAAATTGAGGCTGAGGTCAAAATTTTAAGGAAAGAGGGCGTTACTTTTACCAATGCCAAGGCAGAATTGAGGTTTTACCTGTATAGGTATAGGTTGATTTGGCTCTTTAAGTTGTTGTCGGGTGTGCGAAAAATGTTTAGGTAATAGAGAATATTAGGTATATGTTCACGCATAAGGTCGCAAAGAATGCTTCTTGGATAATAGGCTGCCGTATAGCACAGGCTGTTATCGGCCTTGTTGTGGGAATGTTGACGGCTCGCTATCTAGGCCCTTCAAATTTTGGTGTGATTAACTATGCAGCTTCGCTGGTTACGTTTGCAACGCCGATTATGCAACTCGGATTGAATGACGTTATGGTTCAGGAACTTGTCAATAATCCTGAGAAAGATGGGGAGATTCTTGGAACCTCGATATTGATGAGTTCGCTGTCGGCGATATTCTGCGCTGCAGGCCTGTTCGTTACGGTTTCGTTCCTTAATGCGGGCGAAACCGAGACAATCATTGTATGTTGCCTGTATAGTACAATCCTCATATTCCAGGCGGCAGAATTGACTCAGTACTGGTTTCAGGCCAAGTTCCTCTCCAAGTATACCTCCTTGGCTGCTTTTGCTGCATATATGTCCGTTGCAGCTTATCGGATTTACTTGCTTGTTTCGGGAAAGAGCGTCTATTGGTTTGCTGTGTCAAATTCTTTTGCTGCGATCCTTATTGCGGGCTCTTATTTCGTGCTATACAAAAAGAATGGTGGAGGTTTGTTCAAAATATCCCTGTCGACAGCCAAGAGGCTTTTTACCAAGAGTTATTTCTACATCTTTGCTGCTTTGATGGTAGTTGTTTTTGCACAGACTGATCGCATTATGATTAAGAATATGTTGGGGAACGCAGAAACTGGTTTCTATTCTGCCGCTATTACTTGTGCGGGGATGACGACCTTTGTTTTTGCTGCGCTAATTGATTCGTTCCGGCCGCTCATCTTTGAGAAAAAAAAGACTAGCGTGGAAAGCTATGAGAATAGTGTTGTCTCGCTTTATTCTGTGATTATTTACCTTGCCTTGGCGCAAAGTGTGGTTATGACGGTTTTTGCGCCCCTGATTATTAAAATTTTGTATGGCGCGGACTATGCTCCATCTGTCGGGGTGTTGCAAATTATTGTTTGGTACACCACTTTTTCTTATCTCGGTTCTGCTAGGAGTATTTGGATTTTGGCGGAATCGAAGCAAAAGTATCTTTGGATTATCCACCTTTTGGGGGTTGTCGCCAATGTCGCCCTTAATTTTGCCCTGATTCCACTGTGGGGCATCAACGGAGCCGCCATTGCGTCGGTAATTACCCAATTTGTTGTCAATATTGGCTCTGGTTGGATTGTTAAGCCGATAGGCTATAATAATGTCCTTATTTTTAGGGCTTTGAATCCGAAATACTTGAAGTTGATGGTTTCTCGAATGAGAAAAAGAGCCTAGTCGATGGTGGGAAAATCTTTTTTGGGCTTCTGTTTGTTATTTTTATATTAAAGTTGCGAGTTTGCTATGACTACTGAAACGTCTCCAAAATCGGGTTCGATAAAAAATCCATTATCTCAAGAATCTGTTACAATAATGGATTTTCTTGCGCTCCTTTGGAAAGAAAAGTTTAAGATTATCATTATCGCGATTGTGTCGACTTTGCTGGGCGGAGTCTACGCTATGTGGGTTCGTCCATCATACACAAGCGATGCTTTGCTTCAAGTAAATGTTAAGGGTGCGAGTAGTAAATCTACTAAGGCGTTGGGTGAGATGGGGGCTGTTTTGGATTTGGCAAGCCCGGCCGATGCCGAAATTGAACTCATCAAGAGCCGTATGGTACTGAGCTATGTGGTGGCTGCCGAACATGTCCATTTATGGACTATTCCTGTTGGTTCTTGGGATAGATTGATGCATAGGGAAGGGCGCATGGACTTGGATTCTCTTCGGATCCCGCCGAAAGTTCGTGCAAAAAAGTGGATGGCCGAGGTAAAGGGCGATGATTCCTATTTTGTTCTGTCTCCGGATGGAAAAAAGGTTCTTGATGGAAAGGTGGGAGAGGTGTTCTCGACTCCGTATGCCGGAGATACGCTTTCCATTCGTGTGAATTATATGGAAGCTCGCGTGGGCCAGAAATTTATCTTGGTGCAGGGGTCCCCATTGGCGGCAGAACGTGCGTTGGCGGGGGGCTTGAATGTCCATGAAAAGGGGAAGCAGACGGGTATTATATCGGTTCGTTATAGTCATCGCTATCCTGACCGTGCTGCATCTATCTTAAATACGATTGCAAAGACCTACTTGCGTCAGAACGTTGAAATGCGTAGTGCCGAAGCCGAAAAGACCTTGGAATTTCTTGAAGGTCAGTTGCCGGGGGTCAAGGCCAAATTGGATAGTGCCGAGAAGGTGCTTGCCGACTACCGATACAAGATTGGTTCTGTGGACATGACGGGCGAGACCAAGGCTCATTTGGATAAAGAAGGTCAGTTGCAACGCCAGATTATGCAGTTGGAGCAGGAACGTCAGGCGGCGATGCGCTTGTTCAAGGCGGAACATCCGAATGTTCAGACGATTATTAAGCAACAGAGCAAGTTGCGTGCGGAACTTTCTGCGCTTAAGAAGAATGCCGAAAAAATGCCGTTGACGCAGCAGGAGGTTAAGCGCCTGCAAGAGGAAGTTGCGGTAAATAATGAAGTCTATACGACCATGCTTAACAATATCCAACAGTTGCGTGTTGTTCGTGCTGGCGAGGTGGGAAACGTTCGAATTGTTGATTTTGCACAAGTGGAACAGAGTCAGAGCAAGCCGAATAAATCGCGCATCTTGATAGCCGCTTTTGTGGCTGGCTTGATTTTGGGATTACTTTTTGTTGTCCTTGTGCGCGTTTTCAAAAACGGTGTTCGTAGTGCTTCCCAAATCGAGCGCGAAACCGGCCTTAGCGTATTTGCGAAGATTCCTCAGTCGAATAGCAGGGCGTTGCGTGGCCATAAGCACCTGCACCATGGGGCCCCGTTCGTGCTCCAAAATGCTGAAGATAAAGTAAGCGAAGCGTTCCGCTCGTTGGAAACGGCCTTGATGTTCCTGATGCCGAATCCGGAACATAGCGTGATTCTTGTAATGGGTCTCATGCCTGGAGTGGGCAAGAGCTTTGTCTCGCTGAATCTTGCGGCGGTGCTTGCAGCAAGCGGCAAGAAGGTTCTGCTGATAGATGCCGATATGCGTCGTGGCGTTGTCCATGGTCGTTCAAAATTTGGGTTGGCCGATGTTCTTGCCGGTATTGCGACTCTCGACACGGCTGTCTCGACAAAGCATGTCGACAACTTGTTTGTGATGAATGCCGGCAAGACGAAACTTGCGGCCTGTGAACTTCTCCGCGGTGATGCGATGGATAACCTGCTCAAGGAGGCTCGCCAGAAATACGATCTGGTAATCGTGGATACGCCTCCGCTGAACCTTGTGACCGATGCTGAGCTCGTTTGCCCCTTGGTCGATTACTCCCTGTTCGTGCTCCATTATGGCCGCCACAGCATGGAAGAAATCAAGGAAACCGTTGAGCGCGTCCGTCGCTATTCGGACAAGCCCGCCGCCATCGTGATGAACCACTGTGAGCACGAACCTGGCCACTATGGATATGGCTACGGGTACTACGGCAAGGGCTATTACGGCAAAAAAGCGTGATTTTTTTGTGTGACGCTCGACACTTTACGGAAATCTTACATTTTTCTATATTTGACCTATATTTATAGGTTTAATATGAAAATTTTCAAAAAATTGGCCGTTTTGACGATTTCATGCGCTGTCGTGGGCGTTTTTGCCCAGGAAGAGGGCGCTATTCTTGGCGAATATGGCGCAATTACCGTCAAGATGCTTAACGGCAAGAAGACTGCACTCATTAGCGGTACCTCGACGGAAACGGTCGAGATTGCGGAAGATGTCGAGGTGGATTCCATCTATTACGATCGTGACTATTCTGGCGAGTGGGGCAAGCCTGGTACCTTGATGCTTCCGTTTGATTTCCCGAATGGATGTCTTTCTGAATTTGGCCAAATTTACGAAATGACAGGAATTGAATTTAATGGCACTTCGGAAACTTGGCAGATAGATACGAAGACGATGGGTAGTAATGGCAATTTTGAGGCGAATAGGCCTTATTTCGTGCGTCCCAATAAAAACCAGGTTGTTTTCCCTGCATGGTGTGCTGGTAAAACAACCATGAAGAAGACGGTCGGTGCCGATACAAAGTTCTCTTTCGATAACTGGGAATTTCGGGGCATGTATTCCTATAAGACTTGGGAAGAGGGTGACTCTGACATCGGTCGTGTTTACGGCTTTGCTGCAAAGGAAAAGGAAGTTGACGGAAAGACCATTAAGCAGGGCCAGTTCGTGAAGGTCAAGGCGGGTGCCTATATCCGTCCGTTCCGCGGTTACTTGATCTACAACAGCAGCGCCGTTTTGACCAAGAGCGCCGCGAATTCTGCAATTGCCTCTATCGATGAAGAAGATTTGCCTTCCTCGATCGAAGTGATTTTCCATGACGAAGATGAAACCACGGCAATTTACATGTTGAACCCGCATACGGGCGAGTTCTCTACGGCGACCGGCTGGTACGACATGAAGGGCCGCAAGCTCGACAAGAAGCCGACCATCAAGGGTACCTATTTCCACAACGGCAACAAGGTTATCATCAAGTAGGGGTGGATATGAATTTGAAGTTTGAAAAGAAAGAATACGTTGCCCCGAAGCTCACTTTTATCGATATGCGCGGTGACATGTACCTGCTCGCTGGTTCCGGTGGTGACGGTCCCGATGCCGATGACTACGACGACGAACTCGGATTCAACCTGAACGAAGGTGCTGACCGTATCGCATAAAGTCTCTGCGAGGCGCACGCACCTCTTCTTTACACTCCTGCGATTAGCCATAGGGGCTTCGCGGGAGTTTTCTGATTTTAGGGCGGACGGTATTTCTGCCGAAGACTGGGAATGGCTATACAGGCTGTGCGGTCGGCAGTCGCTTTTGGGTGTTGCCTTTTACGCGATTCAAAAGCTTTCGTCGGGGAAACCCGAAACACTCGGGATGCCGCGCCAGCTTTACCTCAAATGGTACTACCAGGCGGAGGGCATCCGGTCGCTGAACGAGCGGCATTATGCGTGTTCTAGCGAGTTGACTCAGAAGTTTGCTGCGGAAGGTTGCCAAACGTTCATTCTCAAGGGGCAGGCGAATTCCCTGCTTTACCCGGACAAGTTTATCCGCCAGACGGGAGATATCGACATCTGGGTTTCCGGCGGGCGAGAACGTGTTCTTGAGCTGCTCCGGAAGATGGACTTGCTAGAAGATACGAAGATCTCTAGCCACGACGTCCTTCTTCCCAAGAAGGTGTTCGGGGAAGAGGTCGAGGTTCATTTCGGGTTCGGGGTCGACCGCTGCAGCCCTTTTGCGAACAAACGCATGCTCGCATTCCTTGACGCGGAATCGCACAACGCGACACTTGTGCCCGAGGGCTTTTATGCCCCATCCAGCAAGTTCGCGCTGGTCATGCAGCTCTCGCATATCTACAAGCACATGCTGGGCCTCGGGGTAGGGATGCGCCAGCTGGTAGATTACTTCATGCTGCTTCATGCATCGTCGAGTGAGGAACGTGCCGAGATTGCCTCGCTGCTCGGGGCCATGAACTTGCGGCGATTTGCGGGGGCGCTCATGTGGGTGCTCTCGGAATGTCTCGGGCTAGAAAGTGAATATTTGCTCTGTGCGCCCGATGCCCGCCGCGGTCGCATTCTCCTTCGTGAAATCATGCGTGACGGCAACTTCGGTAAATACACGGATCGGCGTCGCGGTTCTGTTTGGCGCTGGTGGCTCAAGAACCGCCTGCGTCTGGTGACATTTCTCCCGTTCGACTTCTCTGAAGTTTCGTGGTTCCTGCTGCGCTACTGGGCTTCGTTCGTGTTCCTGACGCCCCAGCGCATTCTGGCCCTCCGCCGGTATAAAAAACGTCACAAATAAAAAATGGCGACCGCTTGGTCGCCATACTTCTTTTGGTTGTCATCCCCGACTGGACCAGGGATCTTTATTACTTCTTATCGGCCTGCTTCGGCATCTGCACAGAAATATGGATGTCCTGCAGCTGCTGGAGGTCGACTTCGCTCGGGCACTGGTCCATCGGACTCGAAGCACTGGTGTTCTTCGGGAACGCGATGAAGTCACGGATGGATTCTTCACCTTCCATGGTAGCCACGACGCGGTCGAGACCGAAGGCGAGACCACCGTGCGGAGGAGCGCCGTACTTGAAGGCGTCGACGAAGAAGCCGAACTTTTCCTTCACCTGTTCTTCCGAGAGACCGAGCAGGCGGAACACCTTCTCCTGGACTTCCGGGTTGTGGATACGGATAGAACCGCCACCGATTTCCACGCCGTTCAGAACGAGGTCGTAGGCTTCGGCGTTGCAATCCTTGAGGTTGCCGCCGAGCATCATGTCGAGGTGTTCCGGGAGCGGGTTGGTGAACGGGTGGTGCATGGCCATGTAGCGGCCTTCGGTGTCGCTGTATTCGAACATCGGGAATTCGGTAATCCACACGAACTCGCGCTTCTTCGGGTCGCGGAGACCCTTGATGCGGGCGACTTCCAGGCGGAGCTGGCCCATAGCCGTAGCAGCAACCTTTTCCGGACCGGCGATGAAGAACATCATGTCGCCGCACTTGGCACCGACGGCGTCGCGCAGTTCGTTGAGCTGTTCGGTCGTGAAGAACTTGCCGACCTGCGTTTCCACTTCGTCGTTTTCCTTGACGCGCATCCACACGAGGCCCTTGGAACCGTACTTGCCCACGTAGGCGGTGAGTTCGTCAATCTGCTTGCGGGTGAAGT
>JAEEGH010008547.1_pt1 | contig 24150 bp, 20 predicted proteins | sample 9134181 | NCBI WGS metagenome assembly JAEEGH01 (sample SAMN16246544, study PRJNA631951) | gut metagenome | biome: gut microbiome; feature: rumen; material: DP-attached | host: Bos | place: Iran: Karaj | collected 2018-10
TTCAACGCCAAGTGCCTTATAGATTTTTACCAACGATTCCGGTGAAATCTCCCTTGTGAGATACACCTTTGATGACTGCTGAGCCATCACCGCAGCTGACACCATCAACATGGCTGCTGCCAAAATATAGTTTACTTTTCTCATAAATACGTCTCCAATTTGAGCACAAAGTTACCAATAAATGCCGAAATTTCGCTACTTTTGCGGAATGATTTAACAAATGTTGAGTCTCGTCACGACTCAGCCCTGAGCCGCTGCCGCCATCGACTCCAGAAAACCGTCCTTGTCGTCGCTCATCCATCGGCTGGTGCTTCTTCCGGCAGAATGGATGTATAGATTGTCGCTGCTGGATGCCACGCCGATGGACTGGTTCTTCAGCACGCCGCCGAAGCCCATGCATCCCAGACAGATGCGCGACACACGCAGGTCTGAGTTCCCAAGTTTTACGTAGTCCATATTATCTCTGCTTTTTGAATATCAGTTTCATTGTCTCGGGGTCGAGTGGTTTCATCGTGGGCAGCTTCAGGTCTTTCACCATGTGGAGCGTTCCCTGCTTGTATTTCTGGAAGTGGCCTGTCTTTAGGTGCTGCTGATAGGCTTCTTCGGAGGCATAGATTTCCAGGATGCGAATCTTTGTGGAGTCTTCGGCACTCTGCATCGGGTAGAGACAGACAACACCAGGCTCTCGTTCCACACTCAGACGATCTACCTCGTTAGCAAATTCGAGATACTCCTTGAGATACTGTGGATAGACCTCGATTTCAGCCAAGCGGACTATCATGGTCTCGTATTTTATCGGGGCTGAGAATTCCTCGTCTGTCACTTTCCGTAACTGAACCGCATGCTCCTCACCAGGGACGAGGTCACTGATGGTCATACATTCGCAGTCGCTCCATGGTGTGGCACCATTCCAATGGTGCACATTCGGAGCAGTGGTCACCACATCACCCTTGCGGAGCAACTGCTTGGGCTTGCCCTCTTCCTGATAGTAGGCTTCACCATTGAGCACCATCAGCACCTGAGTGGCGTTAGGATGATAGTGCCACGAATTGTGACTGCCGCGTTCGAAGAGGAAGTTGGTAGTCATCTGATGCTCACTACGGCTCAATACAGAGATATGTATTTTGCCAGTGTTATACTCGGCAGGCGCCGTAAACTTTGCTGGGAATATGGTTTCTTGTGCTACTGCCGTGAAGGATAGCGCAAGGGCGAACAGTATGATAATTTTTCTCATATTCATTAGTCGATTTAATCCTTTATTATATTCTATGATTCGCTTCTCTCCGCCGACGATATAGATACCCTTACGTGGCCATCATTGCTGTCGTCATTACCAACTGTCTCATCATCTTATAACCTTCTTGCCGTTTTTAATGTATATACCTTTCGATGGCTCCTCAGCCATCAGCCGGCCTCCCAAGTCGTAGATGCGGGTGGGGGCCGTTGCTGTAGTTTTGGTTTCGCTGATGCCAGTAACGGTATTATAGTCAATGGCAGTGAGCCATTCCTGGATCAGTGTTGCCCGATTTGAGTGATTGGAATGGTTGATCCAGAGATTCTCGCTGAAGTATTTGCCTTCAGGTACAAGACGCTTACAGTCGTCGACCACACCGCTGATGCCGCTGCTGGCACTCGATACTATCAGGCCGACATTCTTGCCAGCCATCTGTGGACCATAGTTGAACAGGTATGTCTGCATGTTGGCCGCCATCTGGCTCCACCACAGCGGAGTGACGATGATGATGGTTTCGTAATCGTCCAGCGATGTCGCTACGGGATCGATGGCAGGATAACTGCCGGCATCGTTGGGGTTGGTCTTGATGGCATTGAGCAACTGTGTACCCAATGCGTAATTGTTGTCCTCGTACTTCAGTCCCTTCTCGGCTGGTTGAATCTCCAGCACATCAGCCTCCATCTGGCTGGTCAGCGTGGTCACAATCTCACGGCAGTTGCCTGTATAACTATAGTAAACCACAAGTGTCTTTGCCGTTACGTCTGTATGGAGCCATGTAAGCATGGCACAAACAAAAAACAATAATTTATTCATATGCATCTGTTATTTAAATAATTTATTGGCATTCTGGTAGAGAATCATCTCGCGAAATGGTGCGAGGTCTGTCTCGTCACTTAAATACTGCTTCATCCTTGCAAGACTCTGCGTGAGCACCTGCGAGGCGACGTAGGGATAGTCGGAGCCGTAGAGCAGATGGTCGGGGGTGGTGATGGTGAGCATCATCCGGATGACCTCAGGTGAGTGTGCTCCTGCAAGATCGTAGTAGAGGGCTCGGAGGTTAGCCTCGTAGTCAATCTCACCTACCATCTTGTTGGCCTGCATCACGGGCGTCAGCGACTTCATGCGAGGTATGGCCAGTGGCAGATAGGCTCCGCAATGAGGCACCACCACCTTGATATGATTATAGCGGGCCAGTACATTTCGTGAAATCATGTTCGTCACGGCGCGGGTAGTCTCCGAGAGGTATTCCTGCATGGCAAGCGGTGTCTGCTGCATCACCTGGCGATTGACGGGTTCTGGCCGATGGGGATGCAGGATGACGACTGCCCGTCGCTCATTTAAGACGGAGAAAAGCGTGTCGAGTTCAGGAGCACCGAGATATTGTCCACCGACGTTGACTTCGTCTTCGTCCGTCACGACTCGGCCATTCAAGCAAGCTTGATGGCTCTCACTGTTCCGGACGTTCGTGGCCAGTTTGATGCCGTCGGCTTTCAGCGTGTCGAGGGCATAGATGGCTTCGCGGATAGCATCATTCACATCGGGTAGGGGCAGTGCTGCACAGAACCTAAATCTACCAGGATGCTCCTTCTTGATGTGGGCTGCTGCTTCGTTCGTCTGTCTCACTACGTCGGCTGATGTAGGCTGTGGTGCCGCTAATGTCAGGACCGATGTCTCGATACCTGCTTCATCCATCCACTTCAGATGACTCTCTACATTGTATTTTGGTAAAGGAAATCCCTCGTCCATCAGTCGTCCCTCATTTTCGAGAGACGAGACAAACTCAAGAGTGATGATGTGTGAGTGCACATCTATCGCGCCCTGTGCGAAACAATTCATTGCCATAAAGGCGACAATTATTATTAAGCGAATTCTCATATTTCTGTTTAACACGAATTACCACGAATTGAACACGAATTATCAAAAATATTAATTCTTGAAAAATTTATGAGCAATTTATGGTAATTCGTGTTCCTATAAAAATTACTCCATACTGTGTTCCCAACCGCCACGGGTATCGATGCCGGTAGCATCGGCCAGGGCTTCGAGTTTGGATATTTCCTCGGCAGTTAGTTGAATTTTGGCAGCCTCGGCAGCCTCTACGACGTGACGTTCCTTCGTGGCTCCGATGATGGGCAGCGTACCCTTGGCGATGGCCCACGCGATACCGATCTGAGAGCATGAGGCACCATATTTCTGTCCGATGGCGGTCATCTCGTTGGTCAGCGCCTCCAGCTGCGACAATACGGGGTTGTACTTCTTACCGCGATCGCTCTCTGCAGGCAGCGGGTTCTCCTTATTATATTTACCAGAGAGGGCTCCCTGCTCCAGCACCATGTAGGCCCAGAACTCAATGCCGTTCGCCTTGCAATAGTCCAGCACACCGCCTTTCTCCGATGAACGGTAGAGTAGGGAGAAGTGGTTCTGCACGGCACTCACCTTAAAGCCTGCTTCACCGAGGATCTCGTTGGCACGCTGAATCTCCTTGATGTTGTGGTTCGACACACCCACGCGCTTCACCTTTCCCGACTGCAACAGGGGGATCAGTCCCGGTGTCCAGCGCTCCACGTCCATCGGGTTGTGAATCCAGTAGATGTCGATATAGTCGCAGCCCATACGCTCGATAGAGGCATCGGCCATCTTCTCCACGCTGTTGTCAAACATCTCAGCAAGTTGCGGGGTGAACTTGGTTGACACCTCCACTGTCTCACGCTTTTCGCCTGCTACGAATGTTCCGAGAATCTTCTCCGACTCACCCATGCCATAGACGGTAGCCGTGTCCCAGAGGTTCAGCCCTGCTTTCATGGCTGCGTCAAACACAGGCTTCAGGTCCTCTACGTCAGTCTTACTCCCAAATACGGCGTCTCCACCGAATGCTCCTGCGCCCCAAGCCCAGGTTCCTAATGCAATCTTACTCATATCTTCTAAGCCCCCTAAGTTAGGGGGATGGGGGTCTGAACAAGCGGAAATCAGACCATTTAATAGTTTATAATAGAGCCTGCGCCTGTTCAGACCCCTGTCGCCCCCTAACTTAGGGGGCAAAATCTTGCTGCAAAGGTACGGCGATTTCGTCATTCATAGCCTAACTGATTTACTGATATATCAACCGATTTTACGGATTTAGCAGATTTTTCGCTTTTATGTCGAAAAAAATGTGTATCTTCGCCCCCGTTATGGAGAAGATATTAAGAGTTCACCACGTCAACGACTATGCCCGATACATCGGTGCGCCGGAGTTGCATCCGCTCGTCTCAGTCATCCACTACGACGAACTGGAGCACTGCCGCCACTCACTCAACAACTACGATGTGTATGGCATGTTCATCGGTGATGAGGAACTTGAAGATCTGTCGTACGGGCAACTGCAATACGTCCTGCACCGCCATGCGCTGATGTGCGTCGCCCCCGGTCAGATAGGTGGCAAGACTGATACGGGAGAGGAGATCCATACCAAAGGCTGGGCACTGCTCTTCGACACCGAACTGTTGCGCAACACCGAACTTGGCCGTCGTATGGCCGACTATCATTTCTTCTCCTATACCACCAGCGAGGCCCTGCTGTTGACGCCCGGACAACGGCAAAGCATCGTCACGCTGCTGGATGCGATTCGTCAGGAACTGCTTCGCGATGAGGACGGCCACACCCTGCGCATCGTCACCTCGCAGATAGAGCAGGTGCTGGAACTCGTAGCCCGCTACTACGCGCTCCAACTCTCCACGTCGGCCAATTCCGCAAACTCCGACCTGTTGCCACGCTTCGAGCATCTGCTGCGGAAATACTATGACGACGGCATGCAGCGACAACAGGGGCTGCCCACCGTGAAATACTGTGCCCAACAGTTGTTTCTTTCTCCCAACTACTTCGGCGACCTGATCCGTGAACTGACGGGCGACTCCGCCACCTCCCATATCCGCCGCTTCATCATGCAGCGTGCCCAGCAGTTACTGATGGCCGGAGCCACCATCTCTGAGACGGCCGAAAGTCTCGGATTCGACTATCCCCAGCACTTCACCCGCCAGTTCAAGAAGCATTTTGGCGTTACTCCATCCGACTTCATTAGGAAGTCGTTTTAACTGTTTCTGAGTGTCAGCGGGGTCATGCCGAAATGGTCTTTCACGTACTTGCCGAAGAAAGAGGGATTGGGGAATGCGAGTTTGTCGCAGATCTGCTTGATGCTGAGATCGGTCTGGCGCAGGTAGTAACGGATGTCCTCCAGCACCTGTTCTGTAATCCATTCGTTAGCGGTCTTGCCAGAATTCTTCTTGCAGACGGCTGTAAGGTATTTGGGTGTGATGCAAAGTTCGCTGGCATAAGCCTCTACCGTGTGACGTTTCACATCGTTGGAGTGCAGCAAATCAAGAAAGTGCTGAAAGTGGACTTTGGATGTCGTTCTGTCATTGCCTTGCAAGGTGGCTGAGTCAGCCAGATTGGTTTCTGAAGAAAGCATCTTCTTCATCCGGCCGCAGAGCCCGAGGATGGCCGAGCGCAGCAGCGACTGGATGACTTCGGTTTTCAGTGGATAGTCCTTACCTTTGGTAATAGCCAGCGTCAGCATGTCGTAGAAATGGGTGTAGAACAGTATCTCGTCCTCTTCCATGGTCACGATATGGTGGCGATGGATGTACATCATGTCGTTCCAGATGTTCATCTTCTCACGCAGGAAACTCTGAAGGATGCGGTTGGTGAGGAACATAGCCTTCAGGTTGAAGTCGGGGCTGACCATCACATCGGTCACCGTCACATTCTGGGGTACGATGGCCACCTGATTCTTGTGAAGTTCCATTTGTATGCCGTTCATCTGAGCCTGTACCTTGCCGTTGGTGCAGATGACGACGGCATTCATGGCCACATGGGCGGTATTGACCTCGGTAAATTGCTGAATACTATCAACGACCACAATATCGTTGTCGGAATAGCCAATCTGGATATCCACATTGTTGGCTAATGTCTGAAATGTAACTTCTTTATACTGTTTCATGTTGCAAAAGTACTTATAATTCTCCATATACCATGTTTTATTTGGTATTAATTATGATTGTTTTGGTACCTTGGCGTCGAATTGACAAGATGTGGAGTGAAATCAAACACGAACGATAGTCGATTTTGGGCTAATTTTGCAGTTAAAATAAAACATTTAGTTATGAAGAAGGAACTATTGATGCTGCTATCAGTCATATTACTGGGCAGTTCTTGCCAAAAGCAAGCGGCAAAGTCGAACGGTGGAGAGAAGGCTCCGACGAGAGTGAAGACACAGGTGGTATCGCCCGGTATGGTGGATAATGCCCAGACGTATGTAGGTATTGTGGAAGAGCGTGAGGCGACTGCGGTGAGTTTTACGGGTATGGGAGTCGTCAAGCGTATGTTGGTGAATGAAGGCCAGGCCGTCAGCAAGGGTCAGTTGATTGCGGAGATGGACGACACGCAGGCCCGCAACCTGCTGAGTGGTGCCGAGGCGCAGATGACGCAGGCCAACGATGCATTGGAACGCTACAAGATGCTGCACGACAATGGATCACTGCCCGAAGTACAGTGGGTAGAGATACAGAGCAAGGTGGCTCAGGCCAAATCACAGTTAGAGGTAGCCAAGAAGAATCTCGCCGATTGCCGGCTGGTAGCGCCTGTCGGTGGAATCATTGGCAAAAGGCTGATTGGTGCAGGTGAGACAGCCTTACCCTCACAGGCCGTTGTGAGTATTCTTGACATCTCTGCAGTAAAGGTAAAAGTAGCAGTTCCCGAAACTGAAGTTGGCGGTATCAATGCCCGTACTCCAGCGAATATCCAGGTAGAAGCCATCAATGGCAGTTATCATGGAGGCCTGATAGAGAAGGGCGTGCAGGCCGATGCCCTCACACATACGTACGATATAAGAATAAATGTGGCAAACGGCGACCGGAAACTGCTGCCGGGGATGGTGGCCAATGTGCGTTTTGTCTCTGATGGCTCGCAGAGTATTGGTGGCAAAATGGTTCCTGTGACAGCAGTACAGAAGTCAGCGGTGAGCACCAGTCGTCAGGCTGGCGGTAGTCTGTTTGTGTGGACTATCGACAAGGACAGCACAGCCCACCGCACTACCGTGACTATCGGTCAGACACAGGGCAATTATGTAAGCGTCATCGACGGTCTGAGCATCGGTGACCGTATTGTCACAGAGGGTTATCAGAAACTGAGCGAAGGAACCAAAGTGATATATTAATGCATAATTCATAATGCATAATTCATAATAATATGGGAAATAGGATGAACTGGCTCCGATGGCCGTTGGAGCATTACTCAATATCATTGCTTATCGTCGGCATCTTGTTTGTGATGGGCATCTACGGCATGTATATCATGCCGAAGGACGAATTTCCACATGCCACCATCCGACAGGGAGTGGTGGTGGCGGTCTGTCCTGGTGCCACATCGGAAGAGGTGGAGCAGCAGGTGGCCCGGCCGTTGGAGCGCTATCTGTTTACCTTTGGTGAGGTGAATCGCAGGAAGACCACCACGCAGTCTCAGAACGGCATGTGTATCGTGATGGTGAAACTGAACGACGATGTGAACAACAAGGACGAGGTGTGGTCGAAGATCAAGCACGGTTTGAATGGCTTCAAGGTGCAGTTGCCCAGTGGTGTGCTGGCCATCGTGGTGAACGATGACTTTGGCAACACCTCGGCCCTGCTCATCGCCATCGAGAGCGGCCAGCGCAGTTATCGCGAGTTGAAACAGTACAGTGATGACCTGAGCGACCGCCTGCGTCGCATCCCGTCGGTGGCGAATGTGAAACTCTTCGGCGAGCAGAAAGAGCAGATCAGTCTTTATATCGACCGCCAGCGCCTGCAAGCCTATGGCATTGGTCAGCAGATGCTCTTTTCGCGTCTGCAGGCTCAGGGCATCACCACGATGAGTGGCAGTATCAGCGATGATGACCAACAGATACCCATCCATGTGGAGGCACAGGAGAACAGCGAAGAGGAGATAGCCAACCAGATCATCTTTTCTGACCCTGCAACGGGTAAGGTGGTACGTGTTCGCGATGTGGCCCGTGTGGTGCGCGAATATGAGCCAATGTCGAGTCGTATCGAGCAGGACGGACACCCCTGTGTGCTGCTGTCGATGGAGATGACGCCGGGTAATAACGTGGTGCAGTACGGCGAGGAGGTGGATCGGGTGCTGAAAGATTTCCGTCAGAACGAACTGCCTGCGGATGTGAACGTGACCCGTATCGCTGATAAGCCCAAGGTGGTGGCGAAGAGCGTGAGCGACTTCCTGCGCGACCTGCTCATCTCGATGGCTATCATTATCCTGGTGATGATGGTGCTGTTCCCCATCCGTTCGGCCATCGTGGCGGCCGTCACCATCCCGCTGAGCACCTTTGTCAGCGTGGCGGTGATGTATATGATGGGGATTGAACTGAACATTGTGACGCTGGCTGCACTGATTGTGGTGCTGGGAATGATTGTCGACAACTCGATCGTGGTCATCGATGGCTATCTGGAGTATCTGGGCAAAGGCCTGAAACCCTTTGATGCCGCCATAGAGTCGGCCAGACAGTATTTTATGCCGATGTTGTTGGCCACGATCTGTATCTGCGCCATCTTCTATCCGTTCCTCATCACGATGAAGGGGATGTTCCACGACTGTCTGGAGGACTTCCCCGTCACGATTACCATCAACCTGATGGTGTCGCTGGTACTGGCGGTCACCGTCATCCCGTTCCTCGAGACGCGCATCATCCAGCCCGACAAGGTGAGCACAGGGGGCAACAAGATAACAAACTGGGTGCAGAATACATATAACAAGGTACTCGACTGGACCTTTGCCCACCCGTGGCTGACCATCGGTGGCGGCGTCGCCGTCATCCTGCTCTCCACACTGATAGTGCCGACGCTGAAGATCCGTCTCTTCCCATACGCCGACCGCGACCAGTTTGCCGTGGAGATATTCCTGCCCGACGGAAAGGGACTGGCAGAGACGGAACTGATAGCCGATTCAGTACAACACGTGCTTGAGAAGGATGAACGCGTCACTGGCATCACAGGTTTCATCGGCTGTTCGTCGCCCCGGTTCATGGATGCCTACGCCCCGCAAATGGCGGGAAACAACTATGCACAGTTCATCGTAAATACCCGGAGCGACAAGGCCACGCTCGACCTCCTGGCCCGGTATCAGCCACAACTGAGTGAGGCCTTCCCCAATGCCTACGTGAAGTTCAAGCGTCTGGACTATCTGGAGGTGAGCGAACTGGAGTACCGTTTTTATGGCGCCAACCTCGACTCGCTGCATGTGGTGGCCGAACGGCTGATGGAGCGTATGCGCCGGATGCCGGAACTGGAGTGGGTACATACCGACTATCTGCAGCCTTATCCCGTCATCAACGTCAGGCTCGATCCTGTGACCTCTGCCCAGTTAGGCATCACCCGCACCACCGCCCAGTTGGCTCTGAGTGCCACGTCAAGTGACCTGCGCGTGGGGCAGATCTGGGAGGGCGACTACGAACTGCCCATTGTGGTGAAGGATGATACCGATATGACCTTCTCGGATGTGGCTAGTCTGGGCATTGCATCGCCGATGTCGATGGTATCTGGAGGTTTGCACAGCACCAATTCAACAGTTCCTCTGCGACAGATTGCCCGGGTCGCTCCCCGGTGGAGCGAGAGCCGCATCATGCATCGTGGCGGCGAGCGCTGCATCACGGTGACGGCCCAGTTTGCGCAGGGTGTCTATACCGCTCCTGTAGAGAAAGAGATAGCCCGCATCATGCAGGAGGATATCCTGCTGCCGCAGGGCGTGCGTACTGAGGTGGGCGGTGAGATCGAATACGGCGACGAGGCCATGCCGCAGATTATCGGCGGCATCACCATTGCGATGATCATCGTGTTCTTCTTCCTGCTGTTCAACTTCAGAAAGTATGGCGTGACCACCGTCTGTATGGTTGCCCTGGCGCTGATGATCCCCGGGGCGCTCATCGGTCTGGCACTGATGAACCGTGCCTTGGGACTGACCTCTATTTTCGGTCTTATCACGCTGATGGGTATGATTATGCGTAACGAGATCCTGATCTTTGAGCATGCCATCGCAATCATTGAACATTCACCATTGACCATTGAATATTCACCATTGACCATTGACCATTCACCATTGACCATTGACCATTCTGCTGCGCAAAAGGAGGCGGATGCCAATAATGGTCAATGTTCAATGGTCAATGTTCAATCATACAACGAAGTTGTAAAACGTGCTGCCTACGAGGCCGGCAAGCGACGCATGGTGCCTATCTTCCTCACCACAGCCACTACTGCCGTTGGTGTGGTGCCGATGATCATCGCCCAGAGTTCGTTCTGGATGCCCGTCGGCGTCACCATCTTCGCAGGTGGCATCGGCTCGCTCATCATGGTGGTTACCATGCTCCCCGTCGTCTATTGGAAGGTTTCGACTAAATAGACCCACCCCAGACCCCTCCCTGTATGGAGGTGAGTGAATAGTACTATTAATTGAATAATATGAAATAATGAAGAAACAAGTTTTTGTATTGTTATTACTGTCTGCATCAGTATTTTCTACGCCAGCCCAAGTATCTGCTCCCCTCCCTCACAGGGAGGCGCCGGGGATGGGTCCTTATACCCTGGAGCAGATCAGGGATTCTGCCCTCCGTAACAACATCGCCATTCGTAGTGCCCAGTACAACATCGAGGCCGCCCGGCAGCAGCGCAAGGAGGCATTTACCAAGTATTTCCCCAATGTGAGCGGTACAGGTCTTTGGTTCAATGCCAATAAAGGCATGGCGCAGACCACCCTGAACCCCTCGGAGAGCCTGTCGCCTGAGTTGGGAGCCACGCTTGCCCAGATGCTCCCGGCCGAAGCCCTCGCCGCACTTGGCAACCCCGTCAGCATCTCGATGATGAAGAACGGCACCATCGGCTCGCTCACGGCTCTGCAGCCCGTCTTTGCCGGTGGTCAGATCGTCAACGGCAACAGACTCGCCAAGGTGGGTGAAGAGGTAAGCCGCCTGCAGTTGCAGTTGTCGGAAAACGAAGTGGAGAAGACTGCCGAACAATACTTCTGGCAGTTGGCCTCGATGCAGGAGAAGATGAAGACCCTCGAGGCTGCAGACACCCTGCTGGCTGGTATCCACAAAGATGTAGATGTGGCTGTGCGCGCTGGTCTGGCCATGCCCAACGACCTGTTGCAGGTACAGTTGCGACAGAACGACATCGAGAGTCAGCGGCTGAAACTAAATAACGGCATCTCCATTGTCCGTTTGTTGCTGTCGCAGTATTGCGGTCTGCGCGATACGTCGTTCGTCATATCCTATCAGTCTGACGCTATTTTGCCACAGACCGCTAAGTTAGACCATCATCAGGCACTATTGGGAACTCGAGAATATCAACTTCTTGACAAACAGGTGGAAGCCGCTAATCTCCAGAAGAAGTTGGCCATCGGCCAGAACCTGCCATCAGTTGCAGTAGGTGCGGGCTACAACTACCATGATCTTCTGGACAGCCATCACTCGTTCGGGATGGTGTTTGCCACCGTCAGTGTGCCCATCTCCGACTGGTGGGCAGGCTCTCACGCCATCAAGCGCCGCAAGATAGAGCACCAGAAGGCAGTAGAACTGTTAGAGGACAATGCCCAACAACTGCAGATCCGTATGCAAAATGCCTGGAATGGGGTAGAAGAGTCGTATCAACAGTTGCTTCTGGCTCAGCGTATTATCGAACAGGCAGAGGAAAACCTGCGCCTTAATCGCAACTATTACAAAGCCGGTATCTCTAAGATGAGCGACTTACTCGAAGCCCAAATACTCTATCAGCAGTCTCTCGACCGCCGTACAGATGCCTATGCGGATCTGCAACTGCGGCTATTGGAATATAAACAGGCAACAGGGCAAGAATAAACAGGCCGTTTTTAATATTCGTAGAGCCTGATGTGCAGTAATTTCCACTCGCCGACACTGATACGGGCATGACGGCCCTGGTGGGTCTGGTCGCCGTTATGACGACGGAGATACTGCATCGTGCCGTCATCCGAAATGCAGACTTCATCGACGGAGAGGAGACCTAGGCGTTTGCCATTGAAGTGTTTGTTCACTTTTGGGCTTTTATTTCCGCCTGCTTCAGCAAAGCCATCTTCACCTAATTGTTTCTTTTCCTCCTGCTGCTTCTCAGTAGGTGTCTTGAAGTCGACGACCACACCGCTGCCCGCCAACAGATAGTCGTACTTACCCAGACGGATGAGCATGGCGCCGCCCTCTGGCCACGTGCTGCCGTCGGTGGCGCGGGGATCCCAAGGAAGGGTGAAGAAGTGGCGACAGGTCATCATCACGCCTTCGTCGCTGATGATGCGTTCCCGGTCTTCCTGATCGAAGAGCAATCCCCAGGTATTCTCTGTCTGCTTCACATGGGATACTTGCCGCAACAGCGAATAGGCTTTTGTAACGGATTCTGTATCTTCAGGACTGGCCTGGTCGATGGCGAAGGGGGAGAAACCGAGTGCCTGATGCTCGCCGAAGGCATAGAGGGCGCGCACGCCGCTGTTCTCGCAACAACGGCTCTCAGGGATAAAGAGCCGGTTCTTGATGTTTCCGCCAATCCCCGGCGTCCCGTTGCCCGTCCGTTGCCCGTCTTGCGGACGCAGAGGCATCGCATACTGTGCACACCACGATTTGAAGCCCGTGTCGTAGATGTCGGGGGCGAGCAGGTCGATGCTGGGTGCCCCCTCATGCCAGAAGTCGATGAGATGAGCCAAGGGTCCTGCCGATGGGTATTCGCCCGGCCGGCGCCCGCGACTGTTCATAGCGGCATTTACATAGAGCGGCATGTCGTGAATCTCACGGGCGGCCTTGGCCAGATGTTCCACATAGCGGGCGTAACTCAGTGCCATAAACTTCTCGTCGGAATATTCGTCCGTACCGTAACGCTCTGCCCACCGTTCTTGATGATAAGCCTTTTCTGCTAACGGAGAATGATCGCGAGCCGACTCCAGCATGCCGATCTCGTTTTCTATCTGCATCATGATGACCACCTCGCGCCGCGGGTCGCGCTCCTTGATATGCCGCATCAGCGCAGAGAAGGCTTTCAGGTCGGCCTGCAAGACATCGTCGCTGAAGCATGAGGCTATTTCCATCTGCTTCCCCTCGGCGGTCATGGCCCTGGGGAACCGCTTCACATCACGTTTGAACCATGCCGGAGCATAACAAGACATAGAGTTCTTCCAGGCTCCAAACCAGAGTGGCACAATCTTCAGCCCCTGCTGTCGGGCTACGTCGATGGTACGGTCGACAAGCGTAAAGTCCATCTGCCCCTCTACGGGTTCGAGGAATTCCCAATAGACAGGCACGAGCACCGTGTTCAGCCCCAGCGTCTTCATGCGTGGCAATACCTCATCGATGTCCTCCACCGACGTTGCTGCTGAGTTACTCAACTCGCCGCCAAGGATACGAAACTGCAAACTGACGTTGTCAGCCTGAGAACATACACTCATGCCATAAAGGATAGAGCATGTCAGAATTAATCGTGAAATAGGTAAGGAGAAGGGATTATTCATGGGTCAGGATTTTATAGATTCGCTGCATATCGACATACTGGCGAACGTGGTCAGCGAGTTTGTCGTATTGCTCTTCTTTGAAGGCCACAGAGATCATGACTTCTGCCTTCAATGTACCCGTCAGCACGTCGCCATCCTGAGCCACATAGTCGGAGGTGAGTTGCGACAGATCCACGATATTCTCGTCGCCGTCGTAGCCCATGCCGAGTTCGCGGAGACACCTCTGTACGAAGATATCCTGCTCAGCGTTGATGGGACTGAGCATAATGGGCGCATTGGTATAGATATCGGCATCGGTGCTGATCAGCCGTCCACTATTATAAGTCATGTTCCATGAGGGCATCAGTTCGGTGAGAACACTCTGGCTACTGAGCACCACATGCACACCACCGTCAGCAGAGGTGGTATATCGAAATCCCGAACCGAAGAACAGGTTACCCGGATCTATCAGGTTGCCGTAGGAATCGAAGAAGATGGCATACCATGAGCCAGAGCCGTCGGCATTCAGGTTACCATAGATGGCAATCTTGTCAAATTCGAAGGCATCCTCGCCCTCACCAAAGGTATCGTGCTGATTTAATTCGTAATACCACTTGCCTACAACCATCTCGGGGCTGGAGGTTACTACAGAATTGTCTTCGTTGGTACAGGCGGTAAAGCCAACGGTGATAATCATCGTAAACAACAGGGCTGCTGCAACCCGTAGGATGTTTTGGGGAATAAAAGTAGTCTTCATCATTATAAAAACTAGTTGTTTATATCTCTTGTGCAAAGATATATTTTTTTTTTAACTGCCATATAATAAAGTTTGATTTTAACATATATTTAGGCATGGTTACTCGTTACGACATTTTTATAAAAATAGTTTGGTGGTTATGAAATAATCATCTATTTTTGCAGTGGAATAAAATCACGAAGTAATGTAGGCAAAACCATATATATGAAAATAGCAATTATACCCATCAGCGAGGCAGGCAGAGAGATTGCCTCGACGCTCAAGAGGGAACTGAAGGCCATGGGCACATCGACTACAAATACCTGCGAGAGCAGAAAGGACATATAGAGATTGTCGGTGCTGGTTCTGGCGACCCTGACTTGGTGAGTGTTCGAGGCCGCAAGATGCTCGAACGGGCCGACCTTATATTATATGCAGGCTCGCTGGTGCCTAAGGCATTGACGGAGTGCCACAAGCCTGGGGCAGTCGTACGTTCTTCTGCTGATATGGCCCTCGAAGAACAATGCGAACTGATGAAGCAGTTCTATGACGAGGGCAAATACATCGTTCGCCTCCATACAGGCGATCCCTGTATCTTTGGTGCCATTCAGGAGCAGATGGCCTTCTTCGACGCCAACGGCATGGACTATCACATCACCCCAAGCATCTCCTCCTTCCTCGCTGCAGCAGCCGAATTACAGAGTCAGTTCACGATTCCAGAGCGCTGTCAGACGATTATCCTGACGCGAGGCGAAGGTCGCACCCCGATGCCTGAGAAAGAACAACTGCATCTGCTCGCCAAGAGTCAGAGCACGATGTGTATCTTCCTCTCTGCCGCTATCGTGGATGATGTCCAGCGCGAACTGCTTCAGGAATATCCTGAGGACACCCCCGTGGCTGCCTGCTATCACCTCACATGGCCAGACCAGAAGATCTATCGAGGCAAGTTGAAAGACCTCGCCAAGATTGTCCACGACAACAAACTGACTCTCACCACGATGCTTGTCGTGGGCGAGGCCATCGACAATCGGCAAGGTCTCTCTGCGCTTTACTCCAAGCACTTCACTCATCTCTTCCGCCAAGGCGACGACAAAGAACTTTTATCCTGATCATCCTGCACTACGCCCCTGTTTATGCGGGTTTGCGGAGATTTATCTTATACTGTATCCTGCACTTAAGCCATGTCTATCCTGCACTAAAGCCATGACTATCCTGCACTGATTGTGGCTCTGTCCCTGACGCCATAAGCGGGAGTATTAACTGCCTTTGATGGGAGTTTCAATATTCGTTCCAATAACTGGAACTCGCGGTTCCAATGCCTGGAACACTTGGTTCCAATGGCTGGCACACCTGGTTCCAATGCTTGGAACAACGAGTTCCAACTATCTGCACCAGTGCAGGATACAGGGTGCTCAGTGCAGGATACGGTGCAGGATAACTGCACGGAGTATCCTATAAATAAAGGTACAGTGCAGGATAGGCAGGATAAAAACAGATAATGATATAACTTTCTTCGATTATGCTGCGGAATAAGGAAAAAAAGTACTAACTTTGTGGCGGAATAGTGTAATCAGACATGATACTGGTATTCGGAGGAACGACAGAGGGCCGCAGGGCTGCAGAGGTGCTGGAGGAGGCAGGCTCGCCTTTCTTTTATAGTACGAAAATGGGTGAACAAGACCTGTTGCTACAGCATGGTACCCGCATTGACGGAGCAATGGATGCTGAGGCGATGAAGACTTTCATCAGCCAGCACGACATCCGTCTCATCGTGGATGCTGCCCATCCGTTTGCCTCGCAACTACACCAAACCATCGCTCAGGTTTCGGAATCACTGAATATCCCCACCATCCGTTATGATCGTATCTATCCTGAGCGCGATCCAGAGATAACTTGGATTGATGACTACAGCCTTCGCTCATACCGTCATACGCCATTGTGCGGACTATTGCAGTCCGCTCCTGCCTGACGGCTCGCTCACCATCCTGCTCATCGATGATAACGGGCATATCTATCCCCAATGATAACGACGCTCAATCATCATGATTTCTGGATTAAATGACTCTAATGATTCTAATTTCTTTCTTAAATAAATAATCAATGTATAAAGACCTCTTTATCGACTTCGACGATACGCTCTACGACACCTATGGCAATGCCGTTATTGCCTTGCAGGAAACATTTGACGCTTTCCGACTTGATCGTTATTTCGACAGTCCCCAGACATTCTACGATGCCTATTGGGCGACGAATATCGACCTGTGGTCACGCTATTCGAAAGGAGAGATCGATCGTCCGTTCCTCATTGTGGAACGTTTCCGTCGTCCTCTGAGTGTGGGCAAGGGACTTGATGTCACCAAAGAATTCTGTCTGGAGGTGAGCGACAGGTTCCTCGATTTCTGTTCTTCTAAGTCCGGGGTAGTGGACGGTGCTCACGAGTTGATGGACTATCTGAAACAGAAAGGCTATCGGATGCACATGACGAGTAACGGCTTCCACGAGGTACAATACAAGAAACTCGCTGCCTGTGGACTCCGTGATTACTTCGATACCATCATCCTCAGCGAAGACGCTGGCGTCAACAAACCCTCGCCGCTCTACTTCGACTACGCCCTCAAGACCTCAGGTGCCCATCGCGAAACAACCTTGATGATTGGCGACAACCTGCAGACGGATATCCTCGGTGCCCTCCATGCCGGAATCGACGCCATGCTCGTCAATCGTTGGAAGGTTGACGTCAGCGAAAGTCCGCAGACTCCGACCTTTGTCGTCGACACCCTGCGGGATGCCATGAATATTCTGTAATACGATGATGTTGTCTAACACGAATTACCATGAATGGCCACAGCCGCCACTCCGAGTAAGAGTCCTTTTCTCATCGTGAGGACCATTACTTCTTAGTCCAGGTCTGGGTCTCGTAGAACATGGCGATATAGCCGCGTACCTTCAATTCGTTGCCGTCGAGCCAGATGGAACACTTGTAGGTCTTGCCGTTCTTGGGGTTGTAGATCCTGCCGCCTTCCCACTTCTCGCCTTTCTTGGTGAGGCCCGTGAGGATGTTCACACCAATCAGTTTCCGGCTCTGCAGTTTCTTGTCAGGATTGTGCACATCGAGTTGCCCGTCGCCTTTCTTCAGCCAGACGATCTTCCCGTTCAGTTTGTCACCACTCTGGTAGATCTCCACCTGGGAGTCTCCCCCTTCAGTTACCCACTTGCCGATCACCCCCTGGGCGTATCCGGCTGCTGACATCACCATCAGCACTAAACTCAATAATATTTTCTTCATATTTCTCAAAATTAAATGACTTCCAATCTTCATCATGCCTATGCGGATTTGCGACTACGACCCTCGCTGAATCGCTGCCCTCACTTGTGCCATGTTGCTGCGAGACACAGGGAGAGATTCATGGCAGTGATTGATGAGCAACTGGGTGGAGCCGGAATGCGAGATGATTTGCTCTACCTGACCGAGGTTGACCAGGAAGGCGCGATGGCAGCGGACGATCATCGGATAGCCCTTCAGCGTTTCCTCCATCTGCTTCATCGTGGCGCGAAGCATGTCGGTATGCACCTGTCCGTTGTGCAGGTGGCTGACTTTGACATAGTTGCCAACAGCCTCTATATATAATAGGTCGACGACTTGGAGCGTCACAGAATCGTTGGTCGTGCCAGTGAGCGTGAGTTCCTGCTGGAGGGTTTTCACACTAGGCTTTTCCACTTCGTTCGGAGATGAATGTTCCGGCTCTTGCATCTTCTTCAGTTCCTCGTTCAGCAACCTCGTCTCTTCCAATTCCATCGCCAGATAGCGGCTGCGGAACTTGAAGCGCCAGTAGAGTCCGATGGCGAACGAGAGGAAGGCAATGATGGCCAGCGTCTCCAGATAGTTGCTCAGCGACAACCGGTTACTATCCACCTGATGGCTCATCACGAAGTGGCGATATAGACAGATAAGCAGTGCCACTAAAGGCGTATTGATGAGTTGAAAGCGCAGATTGCGACTGATGATATAGTTGATGCCGCGTTCGTAGGAGCGAGGCATGCGTACGATGAACTTCAGTATAGCTTCTGACAAGAAGCAACTAGACATGCCCAGTGCAAAAAGAGCCAGCAGATGAACATAGGCCTGCCATTGCGACATCTCAAGCCCGAATGGCTTGAAAATAGCTATCGCCAGCACCATGAAGGCGGTACTGACAAAGCGGATGCTGATGGTTTCCTTGTGGCCTTTGTTCATACAAGCCGCAAAGGTACAAAATAAAGTGAAAAGTAAAGAGCGAAAAGTGAAAAAATATCTTTCACCCATCACATTTCATTCATTTCGCCCCAAATTCATAACCGTTTGTCACAAACTCTCGCAGAATATCCCAGATATTTGGAGTTTCCCGTCAACCGCCTTACCTTTGCACTCGGAAATGTTTAATTTATCAGCATTAAGAAATGAATACGAACATGAAGCCAAGAACAGTTATCGGCGTCCTTTTTGTTGTAGCTGGTCTACTGAAGCTTGCTACATTGTGGGGCATACTCCATTGGAGTTGGTTTGAAACGATGTCTGAAGGCCCATGGGCCAAGTATTTCTGCATCTTCATATTATTATGGGTGGGCGTACATCTGATTATCGACAGCTACCGTCGCGATCCCGACCAGTGGCTGCAGCGCCCACTACCCATCGGTGAGGACGGCAAGCGTATCCGCTGTTCGGTTCACTATGGTGGCGACGAGTACGTCTATCATGGCGAGACCTTCCACGGTGCTCGGCTCGATGCTTTCTTCGGTGGCATCCGACTGGACCTGCGTGAGGCCGTGATTACTGAGGATGAGGAGATCGATATCCATACCTTTTTTGGCGGCATCGAACTCTTCTTGCCCACGACGGTCAACGTAAAGGTAAAAAGCCAAAGCTTCATCGGCGGTGTGAGTCGCTCAACTTCAAGTCGCTTACTACCGAAGGAACGCAAGAATCATGCTAAAACCCAAGCCGACACCACAGCCCCAACCATCCACATTATTGCAAGCAATTTCTTCGGTGGTGTGGATATCAAGAACTGAGAAAATTAATGGAGCCGACGTGTAGTTTTTCGGATGCACCTTGCGTCAAAGAGTCAAATGAACAGTTAAACTGAATAAAATGTAATTATGAGAAAAATGTTTTTCGCAGTTGCCCTCGCTCTTGTTAGCTTAGCGAGCACGGCACAGAATCTGAGGTCCAATATGGACCCGAGTGTAAAACCTGGTGATGACTTCTGGCAGTACGCCGTTGGTGGATGGCTGAAGGCAAACCCGCTGGACGCACAGCACCCTGAGAACGGAGCATTTACCGACCTGTATGAACTGAACAACGATCGCATCAACAAGCTCATCTTGGCATACGCCGAGAAAAAAGATCTGCCGCAGGGTTCTGACGGGCAGAAGATCGGTGCGCTCTACCGTCTCTACATGGATAGTATCAGCCGTAACCGCATGGGCTACGAGCCGATTATGCCTTACCTGAAGCAGGTGCGCGAGGTGCAGACCCGCGACGAGGCGCTGCGCCTGATGTACGCCCTCGATGCCAAGGGATTTAATACTGCTCCCTTCGGCCTCAGTCTGAGCCTGAACCCCTTCAACTCATCAGAGTATCTGATGTTTGCGGGGCATGGTGGTACCTCGCTGCCCAAGGAGTACTACGACCAGCCAAACGAGCAACAGCAGGCCACCGTTGCCGCCGTCAAGAGTCTGAACAAGGACTATCTGAAGATGGTGGGCTACAGCGAAGCCGCAGCCGAGCAGAAGATGCAGGCCGCATGGGCCATTGAGTATAGAATAGGTATGAAGACACTCGACCAGGTGGCCCGTCGCGATCCGATGGCTACGAACCACCCGATGTCATGGGAGCAGCTGCTCAACGACTTCAAGGGCATCGATTATGTGGCCTATCGTGATGCATTAGGGCTGCCGAAGGACATCGACGTGGTGAACGTCGGTGAGTTCGATGCGATACACGAGGTAGAGAAAGTGCTGGCCGAGACGAGCGTAGAGGACTTGAAATCATATATGGAGTTGCACGTCATTAACGCCTACGCAGGTTTTCTGAGCGATGCCTTCACCGACCGTGCCTTCGAGGCCTCAAAGGTCATCAGCGGTGTGCAGGAGCAGCAGCCACGCTGGAAGCGTGCCGTCGCTACCATCAGTGGCAATCTGGGCGAAACCATCGGCAAACTCTACGTCAAGGAATACTTCCCCGAGAGTAGCAAACAGCGTGTTTACCGTCTGGTGAAGGACTTACAGCAAGCCTTCGAGGACCGTCTGAAGGAGAACACCTGGATGAGCGACTCGACTAAAGCCAAGGCTCTGGAGAAGCTGCACGCCATGCACATCAACGTAGGCTATCCCGACAAGTGGCAGGACATGGAGAAGTTCATTGACATCCGCGAGACGGAGAACCTCGTCGAGAACTTCATCCGCATCAAGCAGGAGTCGCGTCAGGCTGGGTTGCGCAAGTACTGGCATCAGCCCGTTGACAAGACTATGATGCCCTGCTCGCCGCAGACGGTCAATGCCTTCTATCACCCGCTCTTCAACAGCATCAATTTCCCTGCTGCCATCCTACAGCCCCCGTTTTTCGACCCCGAGGCCGATTATGTATGCAACTATGGTGCTATAGGAGCTGTCATAGGCCATGAGATGACCCACGGCTTTGACGACCAGGGCTGTCAGTTCGACAAAGACGGTAATCTCGCCAATTGGTGGACGGCTGGCGATAAGGCCCGCTATGATGAGCGTACCAAGGTTATTGCCGACTGGTTCAGTGAGCAGGAAGCCGTGCCTGGTCTGAAAGTGAACGGTCAGAAAACCCTCGGCGAGAACGTCAGCGACAATGGTGGCCTGAAGATTGCCTATCGTGCCTACAAGAATCGCATGGCCTCTGAGCCCCTCGGCGATGTCGATGGCTTCACCCCTGATCAGCGTTTCTACTTGGCTTATGCCCGCGTCTGGGCTTGCAACTCAACGCCTGAGTACACCGCCATGTTGGTGAACAGCGACGTTCACTCACCAGCTCGTCTGCGTGTGATGGCAGCCCTGCCGATGATCGATACCTGGTACGAGGCTTTCGGCATCCTGCCCACCGACAAGATGTTTATCCCCAAGGAGAAGCGAGCATTAGTGTGGTAAGTGCCATTCGTCACAGATCTACCGTTTATCACACCATTCGTCACAAACCCCTGCATAATATCCCACTTATGCAGGGGTTTCTGCAACTATCTGTAATTTTGCAGCGTCATATACGACAAATAAGTCAAAGACTCAATTAAAATGATAAATGATATGAAAAGAGTAAGTTCAAGATTCGCAGTTCTGATGGCTGCAATGATGATGACAATGATGAGTTTCGCTAAGACACAAGACTTTGGCGGACGAATATTGGATGAGAAGGGCGAGCCGATGCCCTATGTGAACGTGGTGCTACTGTCGCTGCCTGACTCGGCCTTTGTGCAGGGTGCGATGACTGACGAGCAGGGCGTGTTTAAGATTGTGACAGATATAAGCGATGGTCTATTCAAGGTGACCAGCGTGGGCTACCAGACCTTATATATCAATGCTGGCAACGACCTGACCATCCAGATGAAAGAGGACACCCAACTGCTAAAGGAAGTAGTGGTAAAAGGTCAGATGCCTAAGACTCATGTGAAGGGCGACGCCATGCGCACCACCGTAGCCGGAACGATACTGGAGAAGGCCGGAACGGTGAGCGATGCACTCTCGAAGATTCCGTCGCTTGAGGCTGAGCGCGACGGTGGCGTGAAGGTGCTGGGTCGAGGCGATGCCGAGGTTTACATCAATGGCCGAAGGGTGCAGGACATGAAGGAACTCTCGCGTCTGCGCTCCGACCAGATTCAGCACGTCGATGTGGTGCAGAACCCTGGTGCCCGCTATGCCGCCTCGGTGAAGGCCGTCGTGCGCATCACGCTGAAAAAGGCACAGGGCGAGGGCCTGAGTTTTGAGGATAACCTCGGTGGCGTTTATCAGTATGGGCACACACTGACGAACAATCTGGATGTGAACTACCGAACTGGCGGTCTCGACATTACCGCTTCGCTGTGGGCTGGGCGCTACGGTCACTATAAGTCGTTGCAGGAGCATGAACTGACATATTTTGTCGGTCCAGATTACATCGAGAGCAACAGCTCGCAAGAGTCGAAGGGCATCTGGAAGGGCTGGTCGCCTCAATTGCAGGTGAACTACATGGTGAATGAAAACCATAGTTTTGGTGCATTCTACAAATACGACCGTCATCCGAGTAGTGACTACAATGGTATGATCTTTACAGACAATTACGAGAATGGCCAGTTCACGGAACATTCAGAGAGCCGTGTCTGGCAGGACGAAACTATCAGCAAGCACATATTCAATGCCTACTATAACGGCAAGATAGGACAACTGGGTATTGACCTCAACGTGGATGGTCTCTTCGACGATACCAAGACGCCAGGCAGTACCACAGAGACAACAAAGGATGCCACAGGCGGCTCTACGGAGCGTAGCTTTGAGAGCAGCACCAACAGCGGCAACAACTTCTGGGCCACGAAACTCATCCTCTCCTATCCTGTATTGAAAGGTAATCTCTCTCTGGGTGGCGAATATAGCTATAACCATCGAACAGATGCCTACTCGTTTACAGCCACCGACTATGTGCCTGTGAAAACCACCGACACAGAGATCAATGAGAAATCATCGGCCGCCTTCCTGGAGTATGGTCGTTCTTTTGGCAAAGTCTATGCCCAGGTAGGACTGCGCTATGAACACCTGACAAACGACTACTTCAATTTTGGTAAAAAGGAGGATGAGGTCTGCCGCGACTATGGCGACTGGTTCCCTACGGCAGTCATCTCTGTCCCTGTAGGCAAGGCACAACTCTCGCTCTCTTACCGTCGTGACATCCAGCGTCCTAACTATGCTAATCTGACCAGTTCGACGGTTTATGTCAACCGCTATACTTACCAGAGCGGCAATCCATATCTATTGCCGACTTATACCCATAGTCTGGTGCTCAACGCTGCCTACAAATGGGCGAACCTGACGCTGAACTATGGCCGTGTGAAGGATGCCCTCACGATGTCGACAGAGCCTTTCCCAGGTTCAGAAGATCCCCTGGTCAGCCTTGTGCGTCCCATCAACAGCTGGGAGGATTACAACCAATTCAGCATCCAATTGTCTGCACGCCCCGTCATCGGCTGCTGGCATCCGGCATGGAGCGTCATCACCCAGATACAGGACTTCAAGTCGCCCACGGCTGTCGGCTCCACCATCACGCTCAACCGCCCATGGTTCATTATCGGCTGGCAGAATGACATCGAATTGCCTCATGGTTTCCGCCTCAATGTCTCTGCCCAGTGGTATTCTAAAGGTGACTACAACAATTTCCGCATGACCAAGACTCGTCTCTTCACCAACGTCGGACTGCAGCGCGACTTCAACCTGAAGCGTATGGGCACGCTGACCTTCGACCTCCGTTGCAGCGATCCCTTCCATACAAACAAGACGGATGCTATCGTCTACGGATATCGGGAGTTGACAACGCACAATCCCGCCCGTCGCACCTTCACGCTCGACCTTACCTGGAAGTTCAACGAGGCCCGCTCGAAGTATCGAGGCTCTGGTGCTGGTGCGAAGCAGAAGGCAAGAATGTAATCAAATGGTG
>JAEEGH010008550.1_pt1 | contig 24148 bp, 24 predicted proteins | sample 9134181 | NCBI WGS metagenome assembly JAEEGH01 (sample SAMN16246544, study PRJNA631951) | gut metagenome | biome: gut microbiome; feature: rumen; material: DP-attached | host: Bos | place: Iran: Karaj | collected 2018-10
GAAGAGATGGACTTCGTCAGAAACGCCTATAACACCCGCTACCTCGACACCGTTCGCGGCTGTTACAGCAACAACACCGCCACCGCCAACCTCCTGCCGCTGGCCTTCGGCATGATACCCTCGGAGAGGCTTGAACACAAGGTGTTCGACAACATCGTTGACAAAATAGAGAACGACTTCGGCGGTCACGTCGCTACGGGTGTCGTCGGCATCCAGCACCTTATGCGTACCCTCACCAAATACGGCAGGGGAGATCTTGCGCTGAAGCTCACCACTGACACCACCTACCCCTCTTGGGGGTATATGGTCAAGCGGGGTGCCACCACCATCTGGGAACTTTGGAACGGCGACACGGGCGACCCGTCGATGAACAGCGGTAACCATGTGATGCTGCTTGGCGACCTTATCATCTGGTACTACCAATACCTCGGCGGCATACGTAGCACATCGGGCAACAACTCATTCTGGCTGCAACCCTATCCCCTCGAAGGCCTCTACAACGTCAACTGCTCATACAACTCTGTATATGGGCGTATAGAAAGCAACTGGCGTCGCAAGGGTAACCGCTTCGAGTGGGACATCGTCATTCCCCCCAACACTACGGCCACCGTGATGCTGCCCACAAGCCATTGCGGCTGGGAGACACATAGTCTCGGCAGCGGCTGCCATCACCTCACAAGCATTCTTAAATAAAAACCGATACAATGAAACGTTTACCATTGCTCCTTGCGCTCGTTGTGCTGCTCTCCAGCGGCTGTGGCAAGCATGCCGACGAGCTGAAGATCATCTCCTTTAATATCCGCTACAATTCGTGGAACAATATCGACGGCGAGAACGGCTGGCCATACCGCAAGAATGCTGTGGCGCGCATGATAGACGAGGAGCGTCCCGCTGCCATCGGCCTGCAGGAAGCGCTGATTGACCAACTGCTGTACCTCGACAGCTGCCTGCCGCAGTATCGCCGCATCGGCGTGGGGCGTGACGACGGCAGAGAGGGCGGTGAGTTCATGGCCATCTACTACGACACCACGCGCTTGACAGCCCATAGAGTGGGCACTTCGTGGTTGAGCGAAACGCCTATGGAACCGAGCAAAGGATGGGATGCCGCTTGCTACCGTACGGTCACATCGGTGTTCTTCACCGACAAGATAAGCGGGCAGTCGTTCTATTATCACAACACCCACCTCGACCATATGGGAACTGTGGCCCGGGCCGAATCCGCAAAGTATCTCGCCTCGCTTACATCCGAGGCTGAAGGCTCTCCCGTCATCTTGGGTGGCGACATGAATTCCACCATCGACGACACCATTTTCCGTGCCTTATATAGCGTCGGCCTCCAAGATGCCCGCACACTCACCGACAGCACCAGCAACGCCATCACCTACAACGCCTACGGCCAAGCTGAGGGTTCGGTCATTGACCACTTCTTTGTCAAGGACATAATGGTGCTGCAGTTCCGCACGCTCAACGGCGACTACGGCGTACCCTACATCTCCGACCACTACCCGATAGAGATAGTTATTCGGCTGTAATCTTTGCCACGAAGCCGCCACCGGGGGCGAGGTGGCAGTTAAGAGTTTTGAGATTTGAGTTAAGAGTGAATATCTCGGGGCGGTAATCGCTGCCACGGCGGTAGGCATTGACACCGTCGCGATAGAGTTCCACGACACAGAACGATATGCCCAGCTGACTTATGTCTACATTTAAATCGCGTTCCGTCCAGTTGGTGATGCCGCCTATGTACCAGGTATCGCCTTTGCGTCGGGCGGTGACGATATACTCGCCCACTTCGCCCTGCAGTACGCATGTCTCGTCCCACACCGTGGGTATCTCAGCCACAAAACGTGTGTAGTCTGGCTCCTTCTCATAGTTGGTCGGTGAGTCGCACAGCATGTTCAGCGGCGACTCCAGCACGATATACAGCGCCAGCTGGTGGCAGCGTGTACCCTGACTCATAGGCTCATTCCAGCTGGGATGGAAGCTGTTGCGGCAGCCGTTGAGCATAGCGCCCTGGGTGTAGTCCATCGGGCCGGCGGTCTGCCGGATGAAGGGTATCTCGCAGTCGTAGCGCATCTGGTCCCATTCCAGCCCTGCCCAACGCATCTGCTCGAGGCCGAAGACGCCTTCGAAGTTGAGCACGTTGGGATAGGTGCGGTTGAGGCCCGCAGGCTTGAAGGCGCCGTGGAAGTCCACCACCAGGTGGTAGCGGGCGCACATCTCGGCTGTGCGGCGGTAGAAGTCGGTGACTATCTGGTCGTCGCGGTCCATGAAGTCGACCTTGAAGCCCTTGACGCCCATCTGGCTGTAGTGCTGGCAGACATGCTCCATTTCGCGGTCGAAGGCATAGTAGCCTGCCCAGAGAATGATGCCCACGTTGCGCTCGTTGGCATAGTTGACAAGCATCGGTATATCAATCTCCGGCACCACCTGGAAGAGGTCGGCCTTGCCGTTCACGGCCCAGCCCTCGTCAAGGATGACGTATTCAATGCCGTAGTGTGAAGCAAAGTCGATATAATGCTTGTAGGTGTCGTTGTTGATGCCCGCCTTAAACGGTACTCCGCCAATATTCCAATTGTTCCACCAGTCCCAGGCCACCTTGCCGGGCTTGATCCAGCTGATATCGTCTACCCTCGAGGGCTCCCCAAGCAGGTAGCTCATGTTGTTCATGGCAATCTCCTCGGCGGTGCCCACCATCATGATGCGCCAGGGGAAGTGCTTGGTCTTGTCCATCTCGGCGATATAGTTCTCGCGCTCCTTGACAATCAGCTGCAGGTTGTTGTGGCCTCCCTGCTCCACACGGCGGGGCAGCGGTGCGTGGTCGCCGACAAGGATGCCGCTCTCGCTGGTGCCACGCAAGTAAAGCCCCGGGTAGTCGCACAACGACGACTCGGTGAGGCACACCTTAATACCGTTGTCGGCATGTACCATGACAGGCAGGAAGCAGAGCCTCCGCGGGTCGAGTTGCGAGAGGGATAGGGTTGTGTACTGGTTCTCGAATGAGCTGCTGTACTGCACATTGTGTCGAGTCGAGTCGAACTGGCTGACGTAGGCCGCAGTGGTATTCCAGTTGCGGGCAAAGATATACTGCACCTCTTCATGCCAAATCCAGCACGGAACATTATCCTCCCAAACGTAGCGGTAGGCAATGCCTTCATTGTAGGCTCGGAAGACGACGGAGAACCCTTGATACAGCTTCAACGTCAGCTCGTTGTAGTGGTTCCGCATCGTGGCCTGCCGCATAAAGGGCGAGGCAATGGTCTCGTCGACGCTGCGACGTGAGAAGCGCTTCACCGTCAGGGTTCCAAATTCTTTTTTGCGCGAAGTACCGTAAAGACCGAGCTGCGACGGAAGCATCATATGTTCGCCGTTGTATTCGACGTCGTAGGTCAGCCCCAAGCCCAAGTCATCGGCGGCAATGTGCGTCACCAGCCGTCCGTCGGGCGAGGCCAACGTATATGTCTTCTTCTGGGCACCGGCCGTCAAACCCAGCGCCAGCACCATCAGTATCGTGATTGTCCTTCTCATAGAAATGAATATTATCCAAGTGCAAAAATACAACCTTTTTCCGAATATCAATTTTTTTTGTAACTTTGCAATCCGAAAACAAACAAAAACAGATGGCAAGCAACCCTGACTTTGTGCAGTATATCGTCGACCAATGCGGCGGCGCAGGCGAGATTTCAGCCCGCAAGATGTTCGGCGACTGGTGCGTCTACTGCAACGGCAAACCCTTCGGCCTGGTTTGCGACAACGGTTTCTATGTCAAGCCCACCGAGGCGGGGCGCCGTCTGCTGCGCGCCGAGGACATGCGTCCGCCCTACGACGGCGCCAAGCCCCACTTCTATATCGAGGATGTCGACGACCGCGACTACCTGTCGGCACTGGTGCGCGCCACCTGCGCCGAGCTGCCGGAACCTAAACCTAAAAACAAGAAGAAATGAAACGACTGACACTCATCTTCGCCCTTGCCGCGCTGGTGCTGGCGGGCTGCAAACACGACAAACCGGAAAACACGCAGGACGGCACGGCTTTCGCCACCCGCATACTCAGCGGCGTGCAGTGCTATCAGGTGACATTTGACAAGGAGAAAGAGCCTTGGGGCACCGACTTCACCACCAAGACTGACTACACGCTGGCGTGGCCTGTCGAGGGTGCGGTGACGGCCGAGACCGAGCGCGAGTTGCTGCAACTCTACTTCATGGACAGCTCGTCCGTAAGCTTCGACGAGGCTGCACGGCGATGGCTCGCCATGCCGTTCTCCTACGAAGATGAGTATGAGTGTGAGCGTAAGCCTATTGATGCCGTTGACGAGAACTCCAACTATGGCTACATGCACCTCGAGAGCAGCGTCACCGAGGACAGCACGCTGGCTGTCTTCATCGTCAAGACCGAGAGCTTCGTCGTAGGTGCCGCCCACGGCATGTACTCGGTCGACTACCTGACCGTTGACAAGTCCTCAGGCAGCGCCATCCATGTCGCCGACCTCGTCACCGACACCAACCTCCTCTGCGAGGCCGTGGCCCGTGCCATACAAGACCTCGACGTCAACAAAGACATCCGCGAGTGTCTCTTCGACGAGTTCCGCGACGCGGCGCGCATGCCAATGCCCGACAACTTCGTCGTCGACAGCGCCCGCAACAGCATCACCGTCGTCTACAGCCTCTACGAGATAGCCCCCTATGCTTGCGGCATCCAGAGCGTCGTGCTGCCCATCTTCTGGCTTTCCAAGCACGTCCCCCTCACCCCCTATGCCAAGCGCCTCTTCGGCCCCGGCTGCTCCGTGGAGTAAAACATTCTCTATAAGAAATACAACAAATCAAACATCATACCTATGAAACAGCAGAAAGACATCCTGAAAGGACTCAAGCCAGAGCGCGTATGGCACTGGTTTGGAGAGATTATGCAGATTCCGCGCCCGTCTAAGCACGAGGAGCGCATCAGCGCCTACCTCGTCAAGTGGGGCAAAGACCACGGTCTTGAGACCAAAAGCGACAAGCTTGGCAATGTGCTCATCCGCAAGCCCGCCTCGAAGGGCTACGAGAAGAGTGCCGGCGTGTGCCTGCAGGCCCACATGGACATGGTCTGTGAGAAGAACAGCAGCAAGAAGTTCGACTTCATGAAAGACCCCATCCAGCCCGTGTTGGACGGTGAGTGGCTCACCGCCGACGGCACCACCCTCGGCGCCGACGACGGCATCGGCGTCGCCGCCATCCTAGCCATCCTCGAGGACAAGAAGATAGCACACCCCGCACTTGAAGCCCTCATCACCGTGGACGAGGAGACCGGCCTCACCGGCGCCAACGGCCTCAGCAAGAGCTGGCTCAAGAGCGAGATATTGCTCAACTTCGACGACGAAGACGAGGGTGAGTACTGCATAGGCTGCGCCGGTGGCATAGACACCACCGCCGAGATGGACTACAAGCTGGTGCCTGCAGTGAAAGGCCACAAGGCTTTCCGCGTGAAGGTGAGCGGCCTGGTGGGTGGCCACAGCGGCGACGACATCAACCGAGGCCGCGCCTGCGCCAACAAGCTCCTGAACCGCATCCTCTGGGAAGGCACCTACAAGCACTCCATGCGTCTGGCCTCCATCGACGGCGGCAACTTGCGCAACGCCATCGCCCGCGAGGCCGAGGCCGTGGTCACCGTGCCCGAAGCCAACGTGCGCGCCTTCAAGACCATGGTCACCAAGATGGGCAAGGCCATGGTGTTCGAGTTCCGCTCCACCGAGCCTGACATGGAGTTCGAGCTCCGCGACGTCGACATGCCCAAGAAGCTCATCGACAAGGAGACCCAGGAGCGTCTCGTCAACCTGCTCTACGCCTGCGCTCATGGTGTGCTGGCCATGAGCCGTGAGATTGAGAACTTCGTGGAAACCAGCACCAACCTGGCTTCCATCAAGATGAAGGATGGCGTGATACATTTCGCCACCAGCCAGCGCAGCAGCGTGGAAAGCGCCAAGATGGCCGCCGCCGCCAAGCTGGAGAGCACCTTCCGCCTGGCAGGCTGCCGCGTGAAGCACAGCGACGGCTACCCCGGCTGGACTCCCAACCCCGACAGCCGCGTGCTGAAGGTGGGTGTCGACGTGTACAAGAAGATGTACGGCAAGGAGCCCGTGGTCCGCGCCATCCACGCCGGACTGGAGTGCGGCCTCATCGGCGAGAAGTACCCCAACATGGACATGATAAGCTACGGCCCCACGCTGCGCGGTGTGCACAGCCCCGACGAGCGCATCGAAATCAAGACCGTCGCGATGTTCTGGAACCAGACTCTTGAAATCCTCAAGAAGCTGAAATGAATGAAACTAATAGTATTACGGAGGCCGACAACCTGTCGGCCTCCTTTTTTTTTGTTCGCCGCTTCTTGCCCAAACTGTCCCACTACGGTGCAAACCCCAGTGGCAGTAATGGCTTGGAGAAATTAGTGTTGTGTATATCCCTGATAACAAGCGCAGCGGTAGAAGGTGCTTCTACTCTATCGAGAGCACCTCGGTGGCCACGTATTGGCTGTTGCCGCGCCAGGGGAGGGTGCCCATGTAGCGTTTCCAGCGGAGCTCGACACGGCGGCCGGAGGCGCGCATCAGTGTGTCGGCCACGGCCTTGTCGGTGACTGAGAACTTGAGCTCGTTGCTGTGCAGCCCTTCGGTGGTCTTGCCGGTGGAGCGGAAGCCGCTTTGTATCATCTTGCCTTCGTAGGTCTTGAATATGACGCCTTCCTTCTGGAAGTAGTTGAGGTCGCCGGCGTTGACGCCCGTGCTGTAGACGAAGAAGAAGCGGAAGAAGATGAAGAGTGTGAGAGCGAGAACCGCTATGAGTGAGATGATTGTGATGATTTTTGCTTTGCGTGACATTGCCATGACGATGAATTTTTAGGGTTTGTTTTCGGGTGCAAAGATACGTTTTTTTATCGACATGGTGCAAAATTCTTTTCCGCGGGGGCACAATAAAAGTCACATTGAGCCGTTATTTGCATAAATTAACTTACACGCCTTATGAAGATCTTGGTTCTCAACTGCGGCAGCTCGTCGCTAAAGTATCAGCTGATTGACGTTGATACGCGTACCGTCATGACCAAAGGCCTGCTGGAGCGCATCGGGTTGCCGAGCGGCATCTTCAGCTACACCAGCAAGGGTGAGAAGCACACCAAGGAGTGTCCGATACCGAACCACACGGAGGGCCTACGCTTGGTGATGGAGGCGTTGACCGACCCCGTGACGGGCGTCATCAAGAGCATCAAGGAGGTTGGCGCCGTGGGACACCGTTTTGCGCACGGCGGCGAGTATTTTACTAAGAGCGTGCAGATTACGCGCGATGTCATCAACAAGGAGGAGTCGCTCATCGACCTGGCACCGCTGCACATACCGGGCAACATTATGGGTGCCGAAGCCATCAACAACGTGATGCCCGACGTGCCGCAGGTGGCGGTGTTCGACACCTCGTTCAACCTCAGCATAGAACCGAAGAACTACCTCTACGGCATCCCCTACGAGTTCTACGAGCAGTACGGCATACGCCGCTACGGCTTCCACGGCACGAGTCACCGCTTCGTTGCCAAACGCGGTGCCAAGATGATTGGCAAATACTGGAAAGACCTGAAGATCATCACCTGCCATTTGGGCAGCGGCGCCTCGATCTGCGCCATTGATCACGGCAAGAGTGTCAACAACTCGATGGGTATGACCTCGCTCGAGGGCCTCACCATGGGTTCGCGCTGCGGCGACATTGACGTGGGCGCAGTACTATATCTGATGGACAAAGCTCATATCAGCCCACAGGAAATCAACGATATACTGTACAAGAAGAGTGGCCTTACGGGTCTGACGGGCGCTTCGCCCGACATGCGCGACATCTGGGCCGGCGTGCAGCGCGGCGACAAGCGCAACACACTGGCCTTCGAGGTCTTCGCCCAGCGCTGCAAGAAATACATAGGCGCTTTCATGGCGCAGATGAACGGCTGCGACCTGCTCATCTTCACCGGCGGCATAGGCGAGAACGCCTGGTTCATGCGCCACGCCATACTTGAAAACATGGACTGGCTTGGCGTAGAGGTGGATATGGAGCTCAACGACCGCACGGCCGGCGTCGACGCTGTCATCAGCAAGTCTGGCGCGCGCGTCACCACGGCGGTGGTGCTCACCGACGAGGAGCTGGCTATAGCCGTCGATACCTACAAGATTGTCACTGGGCAACTGTAAATTATGCGTATACTTGGCCTCATGTCGGGCACGTCGCTCGACGGTATTGACCTTGCCCTCTGTGACATCAACGAGAGCGGCTATAGCGTTGTGGCTGCGGAGACCATGCCCTATTATGAAGAGTGGCGGAAGCGCCTTTCTACACTAGAGCATGCTTCTGCTTACGAGTATGCGCTCGCCAACGTTGAGCTTGGGCATCTGTATGGCCGTACAATCAATTCCTTCCTTTTGAAGCATAACCTTGAGACCGATGCTGTTGCTTCGCATGGACATACTATCTTCCATCAGCCGCATCTGGGTCTCACCACACAGATTGGCGACGGCGACGCCATAGCCGCCGAGACTGGCCTGCCGGTGGTATCGAACTTCCGCACGTTGGATGTGGCGTTAGGAGGCCAAGGAGCGCCGTTGGTGCCTATTGGCGACGAGATGCTCTTTGGGCAATATGATGCGTGCCTTAACCTCGGAGGTATTGCAAACATTTCGTACCGTGCCGATGGCAAGCGTGTAGCGTTTGACATCTGCCCGTGCAACATGGCGCTGAACCGTTTGGCGGCGTTGCTTGGCTATCCCTACGACAAGGGTGGCGTCAACGCTCGCGGAGGTCAGGTGCATACTTGTCTGCTGCACGAGCTCGACGCGCTACAATATTATGCTACTGTGGGTCCAAAGTCGCTGGGCAAAGAGTGGTTTGTCGACCAGTTCTGGCCGTTGGTGAAGGCTTTCATAGGCGTAGTACCATCGTTATCGAAAGTGCGCGACGCATTGGCCACAGTGTCGGCACATATTGCCATGCAGATTGGTCGGGTGCTTGAGGCGCATGGTATAGGCACTCTGCTGGTGACTGGCGGAGGGGCGTGGAACAGTTACCTGATAGAGCAGATTGGTGAATACCGCCCGTCGACTGCTATTACCGTTCCCGACGAGCTGACCGTCAATTACAAGGAAGCCATCATCTTCGCCCTTCTGGGGTATCTGCGTCTCACCGGGAAGGTGAACACGTTGGCATCTGTGACGGGTGCCAAATGCGACTCGGTTGGGGGTGTTTTGTCCGGTATGATGCCGTCGAAGTAACGCTGCATCATATTCCTTTCGGTTTGATAATTACGTTATTGCGAAATTATTTGCAAAATAATTTGGCCATATCGGAAAATGTTAGTACTTTTGCACCCGCTTTTGAGGCCGAGAGAGGCCCGGAGGATGGCGGGATAGCTCAGCTGGTTAGAGCGCTGGATTCATAACCCGGAGGTCATCAGTTCAAGTCTGATTCCCGCTACAAACACAAGGTATCATCCATCGTCGGTGATGCCTTTTTTTATGCTTGCTGCAATAAAAAAGATCTAATTGCGTTTTCTTTATATGTTTGAGAAGACCGGTAAAGCATACATGTCCATATGGCGTTATGTCGAGTGTGGTGCCGTTGTGGCTGTAGCGGCAATTATTCGTTGTCTTTATGTTGGCAAGGCCGACATAGGGAACGACGAATGTTTCTCTTTGTTTTACGCCAGCCGGTCGCTTGCTGACATATTGGTAGGCCTTTCCGCCTACGACAATCCGCCGTTATGGGAGTTGTTGCTCCATTTTTGGGTGATGCTATTTGGTGTCAGTGTACTGTCTCTAAGGATCTTGTCTCTTGTTTTCAGCGTGTTGACTGTAATACCGATATGGCTCACCGGCGAGCGTTATGTCGGACGGCATGTAGGCCTTCTGGCGTCGACGATGTATGCCTTCTCGACGATGTCAATATTCCTCTCCCACGATGGCCGCATCTATAGCCTTTTGGGTATGTTGGCGGCCTGGTCTCTATATTTCTTTCTTACAGTCCTCGATGAAAACTATCGCGGCCGCTCTGCCTGGGTATGGCTCGCAGTGGTCAATGTCCTAATAATGTACAGCCATTATATGGCTTTCTGGGTTATTGTTGTCGAAGCTGTATCGTTGTTGTTTGTCCCTGGAGCCCTGCGACGTTTGTGGAAACATGGTCTTGTACATGCGGCGGTATTGATTCTGTGCTATATCCCTATGTGGGCAGTACTGTATGCGCGCTTTATGGACTCAGGCGTACATGGTACGTGGATAGCCAAAACCGAGGGCTTCGACACGTTGTACTTCATGTTCTGCCACTTGACCAATTCGCCTGTGCCAACAATACTGTTCCTAGTATTGTCGCTCTGCGTTCTGGTTATGACTGTGGTTGCTATGGTGCGCAAGCGTTTCCGTGTGAGCAATGTTACGTTGTTGACCGCTGCATGGTTAATCCCTTTGATGGTCTCGTTCGTTGTATCGTTCTTTGTGGGCATGTTCCTCGACCGTTATTTCTACTTTGCGCTTCCAGCCTATCTGCTTGCCTTGTCGGCCTATTGTCGCAGGCTGGCTGGTGATAAGGTTAGGCTCTATTATTATTTGTGCGGTGTCATGGTGTTGCTTATGGCGCTCTCGTGCAAGCCCGACGATACTCGGTTGCGTTATGCTGGATGGAAGGGAAATGTCAGTGCTACGGCACAGCGTATGCTTGAACTGGAACAAGCTGAGCCTTGTAATATAGTTATTGCGCCGGAATGGATAGATAAGCAATTAGTCTATTACTTCGACACAGCCCATACGGCTTTTTTAACAGAAGGACGCGTGGAGCAGCAGGTCTTTGAGCCTTATCTCGCACCGCGGGGATACCTCTATTGCAACAGCGTCAGTATGCCGGAAAGACCTGTGGTGCATATAGTTCGCGAGCAATGGTATCCTGTTGAAGAGTGGACGTCAATGCTTGAGAACAATGGATACGTGCAGCAGGGAGTGGAATCTTTCCAGCAGCAAGAAATAATAACATACAGGAAACCCGAGTAAAGTCTATGGACGACAAGCATCTTTACAGCAACTTTGAATATGACTCGGCGCTGAGTGTGCAGGAGGGCGTCAAGCAGCCGGAACAAGTCAACAACAGCTATGTGGAGCGTATGCGTGCCAAGCGGCGCCAAGGTCCTACGACCGAGGAACTTATCAGCGGCATACTGCATGGCGACCGCACCCTGCTGAGCCGCGCCATAACCCTAGTCGAGAGTTCGCTCTACGCCCACCAGCAGCAGGCCCAGGAGGTGATTGAGCGCTGCCTGCCATACAGCGGCAAGAGCGTGCGTCTCGGCATCACCGGTGTGCCGGGAGCAGGCAAGAGCACCACCATCGAGGCGCTGGGCAAGATGCTCACCGCCCATGGCCACAAGGTGGCCGTTCTGGCCATCGACCCCAGCAGCGAGCGCTCAAAGGGCTCCATCCTCGGCGACAAGACCCGCATGGAGGAGCTCAGCGTAGACCCCAACGCTTTTATACGTCCCAGCCCTTCGGCCGGTTCGCTGGGCGGTGTGGCCCGCAAGACACGCGAGATCATAACCCTCTGCGAGGCGGCTGGTTTCGACGTGGTGATTGTGGAGACCGTCGGCGTTGGCCAGAGCGAGGTGGCCGCGCATTCCATGGTAGACTTCTTCCTGCTGCTGCAGCTCGCCAACACTGGCGATGAGCTGCAGGGCATAAAGCGCGGCATCATGGAGATGGCCGACATGATAGCCATCAACAAGTGCGAACTGGACCGTAACCGCGCCGAGCTTGCGGCCACGCAGTTCCGCAATGCCCTGCACCTGTTCCCCATGCCAGAGAGCGGATGGACGGTGAAGGTGAGTCTCTGCTCGGCATACACCAAGGAGGGCGTGGCCGAGCTGTGGAACTCGGTGATGGAATATGTGACTTTCACCAAGCAGAACGGCTATTTCTACCACAAGCGTCAGGAGCAGAACCTGCGCATAATGACCGAGGCTATCGAGAACGGGCTGCGCGAGCGTTTCTACAATGCCCCCGGCATGGAGGAGCGCATAGAGGCGCTGAAGCAGGAGATAATGGAGAACAGGATTAGCCCGTACGCAGCGGCAGATACGCTTTTGGCATGATTTACGTTCACGTGCCGTTCTGCCATAGGAAGTGTACCTACTGCGCCTTCTATTCGAAGCCGCTGGTATACTCCTCCCCCCTCGCAAAGCTCGGGTTCCCCTCCCCTAAAATAGGGGAGGAGCTAGTGGATAGCTATGTGGACGGGGTGTTGGAGGAGATGGAGAGGCGGAAGGGGGAGCAGGCGCATCGGATAAAGACTGTGTATTTCGGGGGCGGGACGCCGTCGATATTGCCGATTGGACAATTGGGGCGTATCGTTGACGGGCTGCATAGGTGCTTCGACCTGTCGACGGTGGAGGAGATGACATTAGAGGCGAACCCAGAAGACCTTACGCCCGACTACCTCGCAGCCCTTGTGGGGATGGGGTTCAACAGGTTGAGCATAGGTGTGCAGAGCTTAGACGACAAGGTGCTGAGGATGCTCAACCGCCGCCACACGGCGCAGCAGGCCGTGGAGGCTGTGGAGAACGCAAGAAGGGCGGGATTCGGGAATATCAGCGTGGACTTTATTTATGGGACAGGAACTATAGGGGCTATGGGTGATATAGGTGGGGTGATTTCTATGGTTGAACATGTGTCGGTGTATGCCCTCACGGTGGAGGCGGGGACGGCGCTGGCGGTGCAGGTGGAAAAGGGGAGGGTGGCGATGCCGTCGGACGAGGAGGTGGTGAGGCAGTATCACGAGCTGCACGACAGGCTGGAGGCCGAGGGGTTCCGCCAGTATGAGGTGAGCAACTATGCCAGGCCGGGCTTTGAGTCGAAGCACAACAGCCGCTACTGGAACCGTACGCCATACTTGGGGCTAGGCCCTGGGGCACACAGTTTCGACGGTGTGCGCCGCAAGTGGAACAACCCAGACGGCAGCGTGGGCGAGGAGACGCTTACGGATGCCGATGCCTATAACGAGATGCTGATGACGGCGTTGCGCACCACGGAGGGGTTGCCCGTGGGGGCGGTGGTGATGGACAGGATGCAGCGGTTTGTCGACAACGGATGGATAGTGGTCGAGGAGGGACGATACCGACCGACCACGGAGGGTTTGCTGCATGCCGACGGCATGGCGGCGGAATTGTTTGTCTAGGGTTATTGTTCTTCTTCGCTGATGTCGCCGTCGTCGGGGGCGTATTCCTCGACGGTGGGCGGCTCGGGGAAGATGTTGTCTTTGATGATGTAGCCTTTGTAGAACTCCTTGATTTGCTGGAGGAAGGCGAAGGCTTCGAGGCGGGAGCGGAAGTCGCCGACCTTGACTTTGAAGTTGGGTTCGTCGAAGACGATGTAGGCTTGCACGTCGGGGAAGTCGGCGGAGAATTTGTCGCGCAGTTCGAAGGCGCTGGTTTTGGAGTTGGCGCCCGAGAAGGAGGCTATCTGCACGCGGTAGCCGGGGATGGTTTTGACCTTGCTGTTGAGTTCGACGTGTTTTTCGACCATCTGGGAGACGGCGACGTCGCCAGTGATGTGCAGCTGGCCGTTGGCGGAGAGCGGCAAAAGCAGGAGGGCAAGTGCTGCCAGGGGCAGTATGTGCTTGGGAGTCATCGGGGTGTTAGTAGTTGACGGTTTCGGCCATGACCTCTTTGGGGCGCACGGAGAGTATGGGGCGTTTGCTCTGGGTGATCATCTGCTGGGCGTAGGTGCCGAGGAACATGCTGGAGAGGGAGGATTCTTGCTCGGTCATGATGGCGATGAGGTCGGCGTTGACGCTGTCGGCGTAGTCGAGGATGGTTTGTGTGAAGTTCTTGCTGGCTTCGAGCATCTTGGTGACGTAGGGGACGCCGTTGGTGGCGAGGTGGCGCTGGACCATTTTGACGTAGTTGTTGACGATGCGGCGGATGTCGGGCGTGGTGGAGGTGTAGAGGCCGACGAGGTGTATGGTGGAGCCGAAGGCTTTTGCAAACATCATGGCTTCGGCCACTTTCTGGCGGGTGCTGTCGCTGCTGTCGAGGGGTACGACGATTTTTTCGAGTTGCTTGTTGAAGTTGAAGTCTTCGCGGATGATGATGACGGGGACCGGCGAGATTTCGATGGTGCGGAAGGTGTTGCGGCCCAGCATGTTGGTTTTCATGCCACTCATACCGTGGGTACCGACGATGAGGAGTTGGGCGTTGTCGGCCTTGACCTGCTTGGCGAGTTCTTCGGAGGGGTTGCCTTCGCGGAGCACGTATTCGAGCTTGATGCCTTTGAGGAGGTGTGCGACGCCAGCGTTGCGGCGCTCGATTTCTTCGCGGATGGGCTTTTCGTCCTCCTTTTTTTCTTTAACATATACCAGACGGATGTCGCTCTCGAGGCGGTTGGCGATGTCGATTGCAAGGTCGACGGCGTAGGCCGAGCCTGAGGAGAAGTCGAATCCAACAACTATTTTGCTCATGGTGTCTATACATTTATTTGCGATGCAAAGATACGAATAAAAAATCAAATGGGAGCAGAAAAAAATATAATAATTACAAAATGGTTGGTGTGGAAGTGGAGAAAAGGGGCGGCAGTGGGGTGAAAAACAGGTGCTTCGGGGAGGGGACATCGTTTTGGCGGGATGGTGGCTGTTTGGGGTGGGAGGAAGGAGGGAGGAAGAGCGGAGGAAGAGCGGAGAGATGGCGATTTGGGGGCTGATTATCAGGTGATTGAAGTGTAAAATAGTGTATAATGTCCTGATAACGTGGTTGATGGGTGTTGCAAAATATTATTTGCGGAGGGGGCACAATAATATAATAATATGTGCGTTTAAGGGAAATATGATACAAGAGAACATAGAACGCATACGGCAGACGTTGCCCGAGGGGGTGCGACTGGTGGCTGTGAGCAAGTTGAAGCCCGTGGAGGATATCATGGAGGCTTACAAGGCAGGCCAGCGTGCCTTTGGCGAGAATTATGCCACGGAGCTGAGGGACAAGGCCGCCGTGCTGCCGAAAGACATAGAATGGCACTTCATAGGCCACCTGCAGGGCAAGCAGCTGAAATATTATGTGCCGTTTGTGAGTATGATTCACGGTGTGGATAGCATTGAGCATTTGGAAGAGGTTGAAAAGGCTGCCGCCAAGGCGGGCCGCACGGTCGACGTGCTGCTACAGGTGCATGTGGCGCAGGAGGAGACCAAGTTCGGCTTCGCGCCAGAAGAAGTGGAAAGTGGAGAGTGGAAAGTGGAAGGAGATCTTCCGCACGTGAGAATCTGCGGTGTGATGGGTATGGCAAGCAACACTCCCGATGAGGCGCGTGTTCGTGCCGATTTCCGACGCATACGCCAGGTGTTCGAGTCTTTGAAGGCTGGTGTGTTTGCAGGTAGGGAGGAGTTCAAGGAGGTGTCGATGGGTATGAGCCACGACTACCGCATTGCCGTCGAAGAGGGCAGCACGATGGTGCGCATAGGCAGCAGTATCTTCGGCGCGAGAGATTATAGTAAGTTGAAAGCTTAAATTATGAACAAAAAGAATATCAGACACGAAATCCTGTCGTACCTGCTGATAACGGTGGGTATCCTGACTTACACCTTTGGGTGGGCGGCCTTCATGCTGCCTGCCAAGATTGTGGGTGGCGGCGTGAGCGGCATCTCGTCGGTGCTGAATATCGCCGTTGGCATCCCGCTGCCTATCGGTGTGCTCAACTTTATTATCAATGGCGTCCTGCTGGCCGTGGGCTTCAAGGTGTTGGGACCGAAATTTGGCATCGGCACCATCTTCGGCATCGTTATGTCGTCGCTCTGCTTCATCCTATGGCAGCAGGTGCTGCATGTGGAGAATCTTTTCGACGTGTCGCAGTTTGGCGACTTTATGTGCGCCATTATCGGCGGCGTGCTTTGTGGCGGCGGCATAGGACTGACGTTTATGATGGGCGGCAACAGCGGTGGTACCGACATCATTGCCCTTATCATCAACAAGTACCACAATGTGTCGCCTGGCAAGGTCATCCTCTACCTAGATATTTTCATCATCGGTAGCTCGTGGTTTGTGAGCCACAAGCTTGAGAATGTTATCTTCGGCTATATCGTGATGGTTGTGATGACCTACGTGCTCGATATGGTGCTTGACGGCAACAAGCAGAGCTACCAGGTGCTGGTGTTTTCGCCCAAGAACGATGAGATTGCCGAGGCCGTGACCAACGAGGTGGGACGCGGCGCCACGCTGCTCGATGCCGAGGGCTGCTACACCAAGCAGCAGCAGAAGGTGCTGCTTATGATGGTGCACCGCACCGACAAGCCGCACGTGATGCAGATAATCCACCGTATTGACCAGAACGCCTTTATCAGCGTCAGCAAGGCGCAGGGCGTCTATGGCAAGAACTTTGAAAAACTGAAACTATGAAGATGATATCCCCTTCGCTGCTGAGTGCCGACTTCGGCAACCTGCAGCGTGACATCGAGATGCTCAACGCGAGCGAGTGCGACTGGCTGCATGTCGACGTGATGGACGGCCTTTTTGTGCCGAATATAAGCTTCGGCCAGCCGATAGTGAAGCATATCAAGAAGCATGCGCAGAAGCCCCTCGACGTGCACCTGATGATAGAAGACCCTGGCCGCTATGTACAAGACTTCCGCGATGCTGGTGCTGACATACTCACCATCCACTACGAAGCATGTCGACATCACGACCGTGTGCTCCACGCCATACACGACGCCGGCATGAAGTGTGGGGTAGTGCTCAATCCTTCGTCGCCCGTGTGCCTGCTCGAGGACATTGTGCAGCTCTGCGACGTAGTGCTGCTCATGAGCGTCAACCCTGGCTTCGGCGGACAGAAGTTCATCGAGAATACCTACGCCAAAGTGCGCCAGCTTCGTGAGCTCTGCAACCGCAAGAACCCGCAGTGCCTCATCGAGGTCGACGGCGGCGTGAACCTGCAGAACGCCCCCAAACTTTTTGAGGCTGGTGCCGATGTGCTTGTGGCTGGCAACGCCGTGTTCAAGAGTGATGACCCCGTCGCCACCATTCACCAGATGAAACAATGAACCGACCGAGGCTTGTCATAGCTCAAGGCAAGGAGAAAGCTATCCTGCGCCGCCACCCGTGGATATTCTCGGGGGCGGTGAAACGCATCGAGGGTGATCCGCAAGAAGGCGACCTTGTCGATGTGGTTGACTCCCGCGGCCAGTGGCTTGCCGCAGGTCACTATCAGAACGAGAGCATCATCTGCAAGGTCCTCACTTTCGATGCCGACGAGGCTGCACTCCCCATCGAGGAAATTCTTCGCCGACGCATCCACTCGGCCGTGAACTATCGTGTGATACTTGGTTTCTTCGGCGACGAAAGAACCAATGTCTTTCGCCTTGTCCATGCCGAAGGCGACTACCTGCCCGGCCTCGTGGCCGACTGGTATGCAGGGACGCTTGTCCTCCAGGCCCACTCTGTTGGCATGCACCGCCTGCTCCCCATCTTTGTCACACTCTTCCGCGAGGCATTGAACGAATATGGCCTGCAAACCGTTATCGACAAAAGCAGCGCCACCGTGCCTGGCGGTTGCGACGACGGCTACCTCTGGGGCGTGGAGCGCGAGGAACGCGGCATACATGAGAACGGCCGGCGCATGCTCATCAACTTCTTCGAAGGCCAGAAGACTGGCTTCTTCATCGACCAACGCGAAAACCGCCAGCTCGTCTGCGACCTGGCGGCGGGTCGCAACGTGCTCAACTGCTTCGGCTACACCGGCGGCTTCTCCCTTGCAGCCCTCAAGGGCGGCGCCGAATATGTGGAGACGGTGGATATCAGCAAAAAGGCCATCGACCTCTGCAACCGCAACGTCGAGTTGAACTTCGGCTCCGACGCTCCCCACCGAGGTACCGTCGCCGACGTCCTGCAATTTCTAAATAATTTCAACTTTCAACTTTCAACTTTCAACTTTATCATCCTCGACCCGCCCGCCTTCGCCAAGAACCACCGCTCGCTGCAGCAAGGCCTGAAAGGCTACCGCTCCATCAACCAGCGGGCCATGGAGGCGCTGCCTGCAGGCGGGCTGCTGATGACCTTCAGCTGCAGCCAGGCCGTCAGCAAGGAGGACTTCCAGACCATGGTCTTCACCGCCGCCATGAATGCAGGCCGTCGCGTGCGCATCGTGCGCCAGCTGCCCCATGCCATGGACCACCCCGTCTCCATCCATCACCCCGAGGGCGAATACCTGAAAGGTCTCTTGTTGCAAGTTGAATAGAATTAAACGTACATAATGAATATGGAATTAGGATACCAGAAAATAGACAAGTACGACGAGCAGTGCGTCAGCGAGATGGCTGAGCACTACAAAGCGATACTGAAACTGCTGGGCGAAGACCCCAGCCGCGAAGGACTGCTGAAGAGCCCCGAGCGTATCGCCAAGGCTATGCTCTTCTTCACCAACGGCTACGACCTTGAGCCGGAGGAAATTCTTCGTTCGGCCATGTTCCACGAGGACTACAAACAGATGGTCGTCGTCAAGGACATTGAGCTCTACTCCCTCTGCGAGCACCACATGGTGCCCTTCGTCGGCAAGGCCCACGTGGCCTACATCCCCAATGGCACTATCGTGGGTTTGAGCAAGATACCCCGTGTGGTCGATGCCTATGCCCGCCGCTTGCAGGTGCAGGAGCGTCTCACCAAGCAAATCAAGGACTGCATCCAGAAAGTACTCAACCCCCTCGGCGTGGCTGTGGTCATAGAGGCGCAGCACATGTGTATGTCGATGCGTGGCGTGCAGAAGCAGAACTCCGTCACCACCACCAGCGACTTCACCGGCGCCTTCATGAAAGACCCCAAGACCCGCGAGGAGTTTATGAACATTATCGGTGTTAATCTTCATTAAGTAGTTAAGAAAATGAAACGTTTGCTGAAAATATTGCTTTGCGCCAGCCTGATTTTCAATTTTCAATTCTCAATTCTCAATCCCGCACAGGCGCAGATCACCCACAACTCGCAGGGCCGTCTCGACGAGAATGCCACCGAGGTGCTTGGCAAAGCCGCCAAGAAGTTGCAGAGCGTCAAGGGCAAAGTGTCCCTCACTCTGCTCGACAGCAACAAGAAGCAGACCGGTAAGTACACCGCCGAGATTGTCTACTGGAAAGGCAAATACCACCTCACGACCGACGGCATGGAAATTTGGTGCGACGGCACCACCGTGTGGCAGTGGAACAAAGATGCCAAGGAGATTGTCATCAACAACATGCCGCCCGACAGCGAGATTGACCTTCTCAACCCCGGCCGCCTCATCGAGAACTATGCCAAGAACTTCCGCGCCAAATATATCCGCACCGATGACGACGGTACCGCCGTCATCGACCTCCAGCCGCGCTCGGCACAGAGCTACCACAAGATACGCCTTTTTATCAACGAGGAGACAGGTGTGTTGAAAGGCATGGAGGTGCAAAAATACGACTCCAGCCGCGAGATTTACGATTTCTCCAAACTCAAGTCCGTTCCCATCAAGGGCGTCTTCAAGTTCATCCCCGAAGAGCACCCCGAGGCCGAAGTAATTGACATGCGATGAAAATACTACTCATAGAAACTGCCACCCAGATATGCTCCGTTGCGCTGGCCGTCGACGGCTCGATAGCCGCCCGCCGCGACAGCGACACTCCCAACGCCCACTCCACGCGCCTCTCGGTCTTCATCGACGAGGTGCTGAAGGAGTGCTCCCTGACCCCACGTGACCTTGGTGCTGTCTGTGTGTCGGCAGGTCCCGGCAGCTACACGGGCCTCCGCATTGGCGTCAGCACCGCCAAAGGATTCTGCTATGCCCTCGGCATCCCCCTCGTCTCAGTGCCCACACTGCTCTCCATGGCCGCACTCTACTACCAACAGCATCCCGAATACAAGGGCCTCGTTTGCCCCATGATCGACGCCCGCCGCATGGAGTGCTACACCATGATGGTGAACCCCGACTGGCAGATTCTTCGCGACACCTCTGCCGATGTCATCGAGGCAGGTTGTTTCGACGAGTGGCTGGATATAGGAGAGGTAACCTTCATCGGCGACGGTGCCGCCAAGACTCGTCCCGTCCTTGGCGCCCATGTCAATGCCCGCTTCGACGATTCCTTCCATCTTTCGGCTGAAGGCATGGTCGATATCGCCATCCAGCGTCTCACCGAAGGCAAGGTTGAGGATGTAGCCTATTTCGAACCTTTCTACCTTAAAGACTTTGTCGCAAAAAAGAGTGTTGTTCACGGACTTAGAGATTAGTACTTAAAAGTTATGCTTCGATACGTTGGAAAACGGCTTTTGTATGGCTTCCTGGTGCTTCTGGGAGTGGTCACGTTAGTCTTTTTTCTTTTCAACATCCTTCCTGGCGACCCCGCCCGCATGATGCTGGGTCAGCATGCCGACGCCGAGAGCATCGAGGTTATCAACCGCGACCTTGGCCGTGACAAACCGCTGCTGACACAGTATGCGAACTATCTCAACGACCTGTCGCCCATTTCGTTTCACAACAATATCGACTCCTCCAGTTTCTTCTTCCTTTCGCCCGACAAATACACTTATGCCACACTCCTCAAGTTGGGCTCCACCTCGTTGGTGGTAAAAACCCCCTACCTGCGCCGCAGTTATCAGAGCCAGCGCCGTGTGAGCGAGATTATCGCCACGGCCTTCCCGCAAACCGCTGTGCTGGCCCTCGTGGCCATGCTTTTCGCTTTGGCGGTGGGCATCACGCTGGGTGTGGTATGTGCCTTGCACAAAGATACATGGATTGACCGCACCACACTCGTTCTCAGCACCCTTGGCATGTCGTTGCCTTCGTTTTTCGCGGCCATTCTCATCGCTTGGTTCTTTGCCTATGTCCTTGCCGACTGGACGCACCTCAACATGTTCGGCAATCTCTTCACCGTCGACGATTACGGCGAGGGAGAATACCTCGACCTCAAAAATCTCATCCTGCCTGCCCTGACTCTTGGCATCCGCCCTTTGGCCACGCTCACGCAGCTCACCAAAAACTCGATGCTCGAGGCCCTGAGCCAGGATTATATACGCACTGCGCGCGCCAAAGGCTTGAGCCGTCGCCGCGTGGTGGTGCGTCATGCGTTGCGCAACGCCTTGAACCCCGTGGTCACCTCAGCCTCGGGTTGGTTGGCCGGTTTGCTGGCCGGCGCCGTCTTTGTTGAATATGTCTTCGACTGGAAAGGCATGGGCGTGGTCATCGTCGACGCCCTCGACACCTACGACTTTCCTGTTGTCATGGGGGCCATCCTCTTCATATGTGTCTTGCTGGTGGTAATCAATATCATCACCGACCTCCTTTACGGCCTCCTCGATCCCCGTGTCCGCCTTACATAAAGACAAAGCCTTTTCTTGTCTTGAAGAAAGAAAAGCTTCTCTTGACGAAAAAAAGAATTGTCTTTTACAGTGAGTTGATGGCGGAGGTCATCTTGTCCCAACCGTATTTTTGTTTCTCCTGGCGGCAGCCCTCGGTGAGGCGCTCTTGCCATCCTTCCTCGAAATAGCGCACTATGGCATCGGCAATCTGTTGGGCGTCGGGCTCGACCACGAAGCCGGCTTTCTCGTTGGGCACAATCTCGGGCAAGCCGCCGACGTTGGTGACGAGCATGGGTTTCTCGAAGTGGTAGGCAATCTGGCTCACGCCGCTCTGTGTGGCATTTTTGTAGGGCTGTGCCACGAGGTCGGCGGCACAGAAATAGCGGTTCACCTCGTGGTCGGGGATGAAGTCGGTGTGCATCACCACGCGGTCGCCGATATCGAGGCGTGCGATGCGGTCGCGATAGGGCTTGGGGTCGCCGTAGAACTCGCCTGCCACGATGAGCTTCACGCCGAGGCGCACCATGCGTTCGTCGGCCATGGCGTCGAGCAGCAGGTCGAGGCCCTTGTATTCGCGGATGAATCCGAAAAACAGCACATAGCGCTGGCTCTCGCGCAGGCCTATGAGGTCGAGGGCCTCCTTGCGGCCGAGGGTGGCGCCGTAGTGGTCGTAGAGTGGGTGCGGGCTGAAGGTGCGGGGTTTCTTTCCTTGGGGGTCGAAGAGGTGGAGCTCTTCGAGGACCGACTTGCTGAGGGTGACAAAGGCGTCGTTGGAGCCCACAAACCAGCGCGAGAAGAGTTTGTCGCCCGGGCGGTGCTCGTGGGGAATGAGGTTGTGGAGCATGCCTACGCGTTTCATCCCCTTGCGTTTGGCACAGCGAAGGGTAGCACCGAGAGCCGGCGCCATGAAGGGCAGCCAGAAAGCGGTCACAACGAGGTCGGGTTTTTGTCTCTTTATGTACCGGCCGGCCTTGAGCCAGCTGAAGGGATTGATGGAGTTGACCAATCGGCTGATTTTCATCCCTTCGGGAGCGGGCTCCTCGCTGTATTGCGTCTTGCCGGGGAAGAGGAACGAGGGATACTGGAGCGTGAAGGTGACAAGCTCCACCTCGTGGCCCTCGGCCTGATACTGGCGTGCCAGGCGCTCGTCGAAGGCGGCGATGCCGCCGCGATAGGGCCATGCGGGTCCCAATATGATGACTTTCATGGGATGCTTATTTCAGTGAGAAGTTGATGGGTAGATTGTATTGCACGCGCTCGGGATTGCCGCGCTGGCGGCCGGGTTTCCACTTGGGCATTAGGTTCACCACACGCAAAGCTTCCTCGCCGAAGCCTGCCTTCGGGTCGCAGATGTCCCGAAGGACCTTGGCGTTGCTCACGCTGCCGTCTTTCTCGATGACAAAAGTCACAAAAACTCTTCCGAAGCAGTCACAATCTTTGCAAGGCCATTTGATGTTGGCCGCAATGAACTGATAGAGCGCCTCCATGCCGCCGGGAAACTCGGGTTCTTCCTCAATCACGGTGAAGATGGGCGACTCGGGTTCCGCCACTTGGGCATCCTCGGGCGTCACCTTGACTTCCTTCTCCGGGGTCTGTGCCGCCAGCATTCCACCGAATGCCAGCGTAAGGGCCAGAAATATTACTCGTTTCATAGGTGTGGTGTTTTTCTGTGTTTCCCTTTGTTAACGCCGACACGGTTTTTTTATTGTGTGAACTATATAAATTATCGCGCCCGTCGAAGGCTATGCAGCCTATGTAGGTGCTGTCCGACGCCCGTCCGGCATAGTCGGTGGCGAAGCCATAGAGGTGCACCTCGAGACCGTTCCAGCGGTCGGGCAATGTCATCTCTATCTGTTTCTTGCGGCGGTAGACGGGCGAGGAGAGGATGCCCTCGCCAGTCTCGGGACACCAGGCGTAGAGGTACACGTTGTCGTCGCCCGAGGAGCTGAGGTGCAGGGGATTCTTCTCGAAAGGGACCACGATGGTGCGCGTGTCACCGGCGGGAACGACGGGGGTGGCGAATCCCACGGGTGCCACGGGCCCCACGGCGACGAGGAGATTCTCGTAGTCGACCTGCAACTCGTTGTCGACGAGCGCGAAACAGGGTGCGTTGAGACTCATGAAGTGGTTGCACTCCGTGCGGTGCACCTTCAGAGCCTCGCTGCGCATGCCCGTGCGGAGCGCGAAGCTCATCCGCGAGGCCAGCTGAGAGACCAGCGAGAAGAGCCCGCGTGCCGCCATCTGCTTGGGGGTGCGCGGGTTGCGCACTTGGCGCGGACGCGACCGCAGGCACCATTTGCCACGCCATTGATAGCCGATTACCGTTCCGACGGTTCCGCGGTAGCCGTCGTTGATTCCAAAACGTTGCTTTGCCATAACTAACTGTTTTTTTTGTTTAACGGCGAATCTTACGAAGCATTCGTTCAATCCGTTCGATTTGCCGTTGAAAATCATTGTCACTATATAATATAATCCGGAAATGTTCCCATGTCAAATTTTTAACACAAATTTAACATTTTTGGCCTACCACCGGCATACCCCACCCGAACCATCGCCGACCATGGTTGGCGATGGTTCGGGTGGGGTACGGTGGGGATACGGCGTTGGGACGGTGTTGGTGGTTGGAGGTGGTTGATTTTATGGCATTTTGAAAAAAATATTTGTTGTTTGGAATTTTTTTTGTATCTTTGTTTCCTCATCAGTATGAGAAAGGTCAATTAATTTAATTAATAATCAATAAAATAACTTATTATTATGCAGAAAAAAGGCAACAAGTACGGTACCCACCGCGTCATCGAGCCGAAGGGTGTTCTCCCTCAGCCCGCCAACAAGCTTG
>JAEEGH010008551.1_pt1 | contig 24147 bp, 23 predicted proteins | sample 9134181 | NCBI WGS metagenome assembly JAEEGH01 (sample SAMN16246544, study PRJNA631951) | gut metagenome | biome: gut microbiome; feature: rumen; material: DP-attached | host: Bos | place: Iran: Karaj | collected 2018-10
TGGCGTATTCGCCTTTTCTTCCCCGGATCATGGGGGCCAGGATCTGCATCCTCGTCCCCTCCGGGTACTGCATCAGCTGGTCCACGATCTGGTCCACCGTCTGCTGACGGATCTCCTTGCCGCACTTGGGGCAGTGGGGGACCCCTACCCGCGCCCAGAGGAGCCGGAGGTAGTCGTAGATCTCCGTCACGGTCCCCACCGTGGAGCGGGGGTTTTTGGAGGTGGTCTTCTGGTCGATGGAAATGGCGGGACTCAGCCCGTCGATGGAGTCCACGTCCGGCTTTTCCATCTGGCCCAGAAACTGCCGGGCGTAGGAGCTGAGGCTTTCTACATAACGGCGCTGGCCCTCGGCGTAGATGGTGTCGAAGGCAAGGCTGGATTTCCCGCTGCCGGAGAGGCCGGTAAAGACCACCAGGCTCTCCCTGGGGATCTCCAGGTCCACGTTTTTCAGGTTGTTGGTCCGCGCACCGCGGATGGAAATAGAGTTGCGCATCTTTGCTTCTCTGCTCCCCCTGGTCGTCACGTTCATTTCACGGAATAATCGAAAACAATGGAACAAGGTATTATACCCTGAAATGGGCGTTTTTGCAACGGTCAGCCCCGCCTATTCGCAGGAAAAGACTGGGCAGACCAATCTTTGTCACGGTGGGTTGACAGTCCCGGCGGTGGCCGTTATAATCAACCTATGAGTTCAATAGGTTGAAGGAGGTCTGTTCCATGTCTGGTACGTTTCAGGAGCTTCTGGCCAAGGTCCGGCAGGGGGAAGAAGCTGTTCTCCGCTTCACAGCGGAGGGCGGGGAATACCGGCGGCACTTTCGTCCCAGGGAACGGCTGCTGCTCCTTGGCGCGGGGCACATCGCCCAGCCACTCTGCCGCTATGCCGCCGATCTGGGCTTCCAGGTCACGGTGGCGGACGACCGGCCGGATTTTGCAAATTACGAGCGCTTTCCCGAGGCGGCGGAGGTGATCTGCGACGCATTTCCTTCGTCCATCCGGCGGTTTGGGGTCCGGGCTGGAGACTATGTGGCGGTCATCACCCGCGGTCACCGCTGGGACGCGGACTGTCTTCGCATCCTCCTGCCCGGGCCGCTCCCTCGCTATCTGGGGATGATCGGCTCGAAACGGCGGGTAGCCGGGCTTTTTGAGCTGCTGGCGGAGGAGGGCTATTCCAAAGAGGCCATTGAAGAGGTCCACTCCCCCATCGGCGTCAGCATCAACGCCCTGACCACCAAGGAGATCGCCATTTCCATTGTGGCAGAGCTTATCGCCTGCCGCCGGCGCGATACGCCCCGGCACAGCAGCGGAACGGACCTCACTACCGAGGACGCGGACCTGGGTCTGCTGGAATTTCTGGCGGAGAACGAAAGCCCCAAGGCCCTGCTGGTGGTGCTGGAGACCAGCGGCTCCACGCCGGTGAAGGCCGGGGCCATGATGGCCCTGAACCGCCTGCGGCAGAGCGCCGGGACCATCGGCGGCGGCTGCGGCGAAAGCGAAGTCATGCAGGACGCCCTGGGGATCATCGGCAGCGGAGGGAAGAAGGTGGTCACCGTGGACATGTCCAACGACGTGGCCGAAGAGGAGGGCATGGTCTGCGGCGGACAGATGAAGGTGCTCATCTGCGACAGTTCCTTGATTTGAAGAGATCGGGTAGGAGGCCGCCCGTGGATTTACAATTCCATTTTGTATGTGCTAAACTATTGCAGCTCATCTTTTGGATGACCTCCTTTGTGCTTGTTTTGCGGTTGGCGAACCTTCAAAACAATCTATCATCGGAGGTCTTCTTTTTCTATCCATAAGTTGAACTTTTTCCGTCTCCCCGGCATAGCCGGGGGCTTTCTTGTTTATAAGAAAAGAGCCAGCTCCTGATTATCAGGCAGCTGGCTCTGCGTTTATACGTCTGGCTCGTCGCTCCGTACCATATTCAGTTTTACGAAGTTGATTCTCGTTACCGCCTTGCACTTTGGACAGAACAGAGGAAAATTCACTAGCGTGGTATCCTCATGGACCCTTGTTCTCGTCTTTCCTTTGCACACCGGACATGGAAGCCAGTATTCTTTTGGTTTTTCGTGTGACATGACATTCTCCCTCTTTCATTCTGGCTCTGCATCTTGTGTCCGGCTCTATGGGATACTAGTTTGTCTTATGTTTTTGAGGTTGTGTTTGCGGATGTGTTTGACTTAACACGGTAAAACTGAGCTTGTTTGTCAAACATATCAGTGTAAAGGCCTCCATTAGCGTAGAGCTCTTCGTGTGTACCATATTCCATTAGCCTTCCCTCGTTAAAGACGGCAATTTTATCGGCTAGTTGCACTGCAGATAGGCGATGTGTGATTAGTATTGCGGTTTTGTCTGAAATCATTTTGTTGAATTGTTTGTATATTTCGTGCTCAATTAGAGGATCGAGAGCTGCGGTAGGTTCATCTAACAAATAAATCGATGAATTGTGATATATCGCGCGTGCTATAGCAATCTTCTGAAACTCACCCCCTGAGGGCTGAATACCGTCTTCATCAATCCATTTACCAATTTGGGTATCGTAGCCTTTCGGTAATTTGCTGACTAGATTCATTAGTCCGCTATCGCGACATATATCATTGAGCCGTTTTTCATCGTACGGATGATTTAGGATTATATTCTCTCTAAGCGGCATAAAATAACCTGAAAAATCCTGAAATACTGGAGAAAACAACTGCTGGTACTGCTCATAACTATATTCGTAGATACTCTTGCCATTTAGCAGTATTTGCCCTTCAGTAGGCCAATAGAGTCTTGCTAACAACTTAATAAAGGTGGATTTCCCCGACCCATTTGGCCCCACGATACACAGTTTCTCTCCGCTGTGAAAAGCGAGATTCATATTTCTGATTGCATAAGTATTACTTCCAGGATATTTAAAAGAAACATCTCTGAATTCTATGAAAGAATCATTATCGAAAGTTGGTTTGAGACTTCCAGTATTCTTCTGTTTTAATGGTATATTTAGGAATTCTATCGTCTCCTGAATATATAGGCTCGCATTGGAAAGGTTTAAATAGGAATCAAAAATCCCTTTGATGGCACTAGATAGTTGTGTTACTGCCCCTAAGTATATCGTCATATTACCGATGGATAAGTTGAACCTAAGAACGCGCACGAATAAATAAATATATAAAGTAATCTGCTGTATTGAGTTTAATGCTGAAGCGCATAACCCAGGAATTGAATTGGCTGTTTGTTTTTTGAGCTTTAGCAAGTTATAACTCTTAGCGAACTGCTCAAAATAGTTTATTAAGAACTGCTGCAAGCCAAAAATACGTGTTTCTTTAGCATACCGTTCCCCTGAATATATCATAAAATCTGCACTTTCTCGATATCGGTTAACCTCGCTAATTTTTACGTCAATTGCATGGGTTTTCCTGTTGATTGCCTTTGTAATCAACGAATTTATAATAGTTACTCCGACTACCATCACAATTAAAAGCGGGTTTAGAGTACCAATTACAGAAGATATCGCAATCAAACTGAATGTTGCTTGGACTAGTCCACTTACGTTGCTCACTATGGTTTGTGTTTTCATAAGGGTAGCTTGCGTTCTTTCCTGCTTTATACCTATTTCAGGGTTTTCTACAGACTCATAATCCATGTTTGTATAGAATTCCAAAAAAGACTTGTAGATGTTTATGTCAATGCTCATAGACAGTTTTTCAATTTCTCTGATTATGAAGGTCCGAAAAACATGAATCACAACAGGAGCAATTGTTAGAATGCTTAAATAGGTCAGTAAGGATAGAATTTTCTTATCCCCAGTTAACTCATTGATAATCAAGCCAGGTACTATCATAAAGAGTAAGGGTGTGATAGAATCAATAATAGCTATGATGGCCTTTAGGAATAGAAACAGTTTTCCTTTTTCACTCTTCCAAACAAGTCCTAACATATATTTCGTTGATTTGAACGTGCTTTTAATGCTTTGAGGTTTTCTTTCTTCTTGATTAGTAATCTTGATCATATCCAACTCTTCCTAAAGAAATAGCTCTAAAGCCGACAAAATGTTTTATATGAAGTGAAGCTAAGATTTTTAGCGCAGAGTTACACAACTCCATTTTTGTGAAAGCCTTAAGCAAAAAGAATAAAGAATGGGAAAGAGTCCTCATTGTTCTTGGAAGCCGCTGGCAATGCCAGTAGAGGTGTCTCGTAAAAGAACTTTAGCTTCAAGTCTCGAGCGGAGTGAGCCACTACAATGTATGATTAAATACTCAAATTCAATAAAAACATTGAAATGCTTTTATTGGCCGGATGCGTTCGCATCCGGCGCTTCGCATACAATGCGAGGTGATTTGCAGTGCAATACGATCTTTTTCCAACCGAAGTGCTGGAAAAATGCGGTGAGACTTCACCGTAGCCATAAAACGGTTTTGACCGTTTTATGGAAGATCAGTATAACCCGTTGAGACTCGAATATAAGGTTTTGGGGCACTCGCTGCAAGCGGTCAAGTCTCTGCTTATCTGGAGGTTCTGACTCTAACTTTCCCGTTCCAAATCTGCGAGCATATTTCCAGAAGCTCCATTACAGCCCTTATTGCAGACAGATGCGAGGCACTTGATTATCAGATCTTCAGGGTCCATCGATTCAATCTTTTCGAATTCCATGTTTTCATCTCCCCTCAAAAATCGCAGTATAAGTATAATGAATAATAGCTTGAGTTCTTCCCCATTCTTTATCAGAATCATATAACCGCTCAACGCCAATAAGCATTTAAGGATTAAACGTTAATTGAGAAAAACCACACCTGAAGGAGAAGTCAGTTTTGCAATAATTTGATTATGTATAGTTTTATCAGTCATACTTTCATATGCAATCACATGGTTTAAACCATGATTCTTATGCGGCAGAGATGTTTTTATGCGATATTTATTCAATTGATTCTCAACAAAGAAAATATAACGAGAAAGTAATATTATATCTATCTTTAGCATATACTTGTACTTAAAAAGGTTCTCTAAAGCTTCAAATTGACTGAAATTGTGCTGTGCACAGAACAAAACATAATCTGGTTTTAAATCAACGATGTCTTTATAGACCTCAGGGTTATCGCTCATGATGTGCCGCAAACTAATCGTAATAACAATTACATCATACTCATTCTCTGTGTCAATATTATCAATGTTTTCTGCCTTTTTAGCAATTCTTCTGATATTACTCACGATACTCCTAGTAGAATCGCTGAATATTTGATTAACTCGAATATGCGATTCATAAAATAATCTGTTTAGTGATATTTCAAGCTGCTCAATTTTTGATGCCTCATCATAGCAAAGCAATACAACAGGTTTTTTATTCGGAAGCTTATACTCAGAAGCAGTGCTTCTATAGCCTTTTGAATTCGGTGATATTGAGAATTTCAGGTGTTTTTTATTTGTTTCTGTACACATTGCCTCAATTCTGTTTATAAACTCATTATAAACAAAGCCATCGTCAATAATGATAATGAGATCTGACTCGGCTAAGATTTCATCTAATTGACTTTTGATGATTATTTCAAAACCTGCCTCTGTATATAAAACACGTTGATAAGACTCGTCTTGATAGATATATAGTTGTTCTATTCTTTCATTAAGAAGGAAGCTTAAGTTGGGAATAATGCATTCTAATGTATATTGCGAAGAATAGCAGAACACTTTCAAACTCTAATCCCCCTTCCTATTAATATAATCTTTAAGCCGCTGAAGAGTTTGCGATTCTACCTTTTTACACATATCCAGCTTAGTTCTATATTCTAGTCTATCTGATTCGTAATTAACACATTTCAATGCACAAATATCACAAAATCTTTTAGCCCAACAATTACAACACTCCTTTTGCGTAAGAATCCCAATATCTAACAATGATTCAATTTTTCTCATATCAAAGCCATCTTTCAAATTCCCAATCTTTAAACAATTGCACGTTTCCGAGACTTTCTCACACGGGAAGAATTCGCCCTCACAGTTAACGAAAAGTCGTTGAAATCCTGGATAGCAAGGTCCATTGTGATGCCACAATGGTGGTAACGTGCTTCTACGGAGAAAGATGTCCTTGAAATCTGAATAACGGTCAATAACATCAGCAAGATATGATTCTCTCTTTGTCTTCTTGATTTCCATTCTACCCAGGTCCAATGAATCGATGGGATAATCTCTTAAATAATCTAGACCTGATAGATTGGCATACTGAATCTTTACTTTTTGGAGATCAACACCGATGTCATTCAAGAAAAAGTCTTCTATCAGAGAAAGCATATTGTCATTTAAAACAACAGCATTGAACTTAACATGGTTGTCAAAGTAATTTCTGTGATGTTCCATTAAGCTTCTTATATTCTTAACTACTGCATCGTATGTCCCCGCACCATTATGCCTAAACCTTCTGTTGCTATTTTGTATTTCTTTTGGCCCATCTAGGCTTATTAGTAAATCAAAAGAGCTGTATTCCAGAAACTCTATCATGTAATCATTGATTAATGACCCATTGATAGTTGCTTCAAAATGTAATTTCTTTGACCTTGCTTTAGAGATTACATATTTTACGCACTCCTTTATGAAATCAAATTCTAGAAATGGTTCCCCTCCATAGAAGGTAATATAAAGTTCATCAGAATTTACACTTCTTGCTAAAAGAAAATCAATTGCTGATCTTGCAGTAGCCGTGTCCATTTTTTTCTTCTCATGGACTCTGTTGTATACTCCTCCTCCAGCAAAGGCACAATATCTACAGTCAAAATTGCAATCCCTCGTAGCTTGTAGGATCAGCATAGAAAGGCTCTGATTTAATAAATCATGTATGTATTCCCTGTTAGGTAACTCGATTTTTTGTGTATTTGATGGTGTAAAATATCCTTTGTATAATAGATGCTGCACCGTTCGTTTAGCAGAGCTGGAATTATCGGATATCGTTTCGTATGCATGATATGCCTGAATCCCTATATTGTAGAGGTTATGTAATTCTACAAAAACATTTGGCGATACTTTCATTAGCCTGTTTTGATTTGTATCATATACATAGCAATATCCTTGATGTGTGAACAAATGCATCAGAGGAGTATCTTTCATTTCCATAATTTCGCCCCATCTTCCAAAGAATTGTATTCATTTTTGAACTCTGAAGACGACATCTTTTGCTGTTTTTTCTTGTTCGAAGTGATCTTGACCGTATATGAATTCTAGTTCTAAGTCCAGGATTCCTCTAGTTTCGAATCCATTTTTTATACTGCTTTCCACAGTTCTTTTCCACGAGTGAGTCTCGTTTGATAATTGAAGATAGCATTTCATCAGATCTTCATTAACAAGATAAACAAACCGGAACTGTATAATAATATCCTTAAGCAAGTTGTTTGCGTAATCAATGATCTCTGTCAACAAATATGTGGTGATTATAGTATTATTTCTGCGGATACTATCCCTAGTTCTCCCATGGATTATTTCAACTATCGGTGCTTTATTCTCACATGAACAGCAAGCGCTTTCAATTGATACACTGATTAAATCACCTTGGTAATATCTGATAAGCGGCATTGCTTTATTATTGAGATTTGTTATTACAGCACTTCCTTTGCCAAATGATTGAATCCCATCTGAAGTCTGCAATTCAACAAGAACATTCTCCTCAAGAATGTGCATTTTTCTAGATTTGCATTCAAATGCAATGCCATTCATTTCCTCTGATCCATACAAATTGGCTATTGGTACCCTAAAATAATCTGTGGCAGCTTCCCTCAGCCTAGATGAGAGCATCTCACCCACAGACTCAATATATTTTACACTTTGGGGAAGTTTTTTCTGGAATAGCTTATAATAGTAGAGTAAATTGTTCAGGACAAAAGGCTGAATATACAGCCACGCTGGTGCGAATAACTCTATGGCTGTTATTAACTCCTTATAGTGTGCTTCCTGCTGCAGACAAGAGCGATTAATTAGCATCGTGTTATTTGATTCTAAGAAACTAAAAACATGCTGATTTGAATAGTCCCTAAAATCTATGTTATATACTGGCAATGTAAACTTAACCAATTTGTCGAAAGGTCTGATTCCATAGTGTTCTAATCTTTTACGCCAAAGGGTTATCACGGACCGGCCATAATCATTAGTATCCCAGTAAACATTTACAGGAACGCCAGATGTTCCAGATGAAAAACTCCGTTTTAATAGTTGAGAGTGATATTTTGTTTTATAACCATCCGAAAACATATTAAAGCGATTTTCCTGCAATTCTTTTCTTGTGAGAACTGGCCACTGTGTAATATCGAGAGGATTCTTGATGCCGTATTCTTGGATTCTCCTTTTATAAAAGTCATTGTACTCTGAAACGTATTTTAACATGGCTTCAAGCTTTGTCATGGGTGTTCTCCTGTTCTTTATTATCCATTCCGTTTGAATCAATAATGTTATCGACAAGCTCAACAATCAGGCTGGTATTTCTGAAGTAATCCATCTGCAGCATTTCATCCGGTACCGTAACACCGAATTTAGATTCAACTTCTATGACAACGGAAATAAACGACAAAGAATCCATTCCAAGATCATCTACAAGATCAACATATTCCAGAATCTCTTTGTTTTCATGCGAGCTCGGAACTAAACCATAAAGTATATCAACAACGCTTTTCTTTATCTCAGTCTTTTCCATTTTTAGCCCTTTCATTTCCTCTACTGGCAGTATTTATAAATTATCATTCTCGCGATTGCTGTAGGTTCTTTGAGGCTTTGAAACCATCTTATTCAATTGGAAGGACCCTATTGAAACCCTAAACATCAAATGTTAACCGTAGGAGTGCTGTCTCTTGTTCCTTAGTTTTCTGCAAGATTTCTGGTATTCTTTCGACTATCGCATCATCTAATAAACGGTTTCTTTTGATAATTAGATTTCTGGCGATTTCAGTGTCTTTCTTTATCTTTTCAAAGTGTTCCAAGATGCTGATCGGTTTTTTCAAGTATCCCTGTTCGATGAAGTACTGGATCCTTTTTACCATCATACTCTTGTGATCAAAAAGCGCATGAAATGGCCTTAAGTCGAATCTCTGAAGTTTTAGTGCTATTTCAACCGACAGGAATTCCTCTAGAAAGTTATATACATCTATTCCAGTAAATGAATGCGTATGCCAGTCCAAGGGAGCAAAAAAGGATGTGGAGTATTCTGTTAAGTTTAGTGAACTTTCACATGTAGGATTCAAGTATTCTGAAATGCATTTTCTAACTGATTCGAAGCGGAATAAGAATGATGCGTTGGAAACGTATTGGATTAATGAAATTGATTTTACACGAAGCAACTCATAGTTTTTTATATTTCTAAAAGCAAGCTCTACTTCGTCGTAGTCAAACCATGTAAAATGGTATTTTCTTCCCAAAAGGAACTCTCCAACATGGAACCTTCGCTTTTCGTCATCATATCCAAACACAAAGACCGGATGAAAGCTTGTCTCTGATGGATTTCTTACTCTGTAATTGTGGATTGATGTTATATCAGCATAACCATAGATGTACATTTCCAGATCAATACATTTGCGAATAAAATCCACAATTGAGTGTTCATTATTTTCGATTAGTGCAAGTGGAGCCTCGAACACGTTCAAGTGAGGACACTTTTCTCTATCAAGAAAGATTGTGTCGCTCATCATGTTTACTAACCTTCGATTATCAAAATCACCGAAGAAACTTGGGGCATAACCAGTTGTCGGAAAATAATGATTAAAATCATTTACAATGATCTGAGTTGCATATAATTGAATGTAGTTTGAAAAAACCCAGTCAAACGCTTCCGGGTGAGACATAAGGATGGCAAGGGTATCTGCATATCCTGGATACGTCGTAAGCGGCGGATCTGTAATGGGTAAGTCTTTAATGCTCATTGAAATGCACCCTTTCGTTGGAGAAATACTTTCCAAGAATCAATCCAGATACGATTAACGCCAAAACTATAGATAATCGGTTTGAATTCACAGTAAATCTTTTTAAAGAAAGACACCACCCCAAAAGCAAAACTGCAAGAATAATGCGCAGAATTGCTGATCTTCCCGGCTTTATGCCTCGATAGTTACCTGAGAAGACTGCTCAGTTTCTCTTCCGCGCTACTCTCATTCTAAAGCGACCTATTAATAACAAAATGGATTCCAGCCCATAACTAACGGTGCATATATATAATGTGGATCTCAACCCAAAAGCTACGCACAGAAACGACAATAGAGCAACTAACGATGTTATAATGCAAGTTATGCGAGAATACCGTTTGCTCTCCTCCGGCCTCAGCCTTTTTTCCTCAGTATCAATTGGGCTGAGGAGTACGATGCAACAACACTCAAATACCAAGACTATTGATGTCAGAATTGCATAATCCCACTGTATGCAAAGCCTAAGCACAATGACGCATACGAACAACGCTAAGGTTGTCGTCGTCAAACAAATGCTTTCTTTAGAGGCGTGGACGCCTCCTGCGTAGCTCCTAATTAGTGAGAAGATTATATACATCAAGATTCCTTGCCAGATTATACCAAACACAATGGAGAATACTATAGTTATAATCAGGAAGAGTAACCTTGTGTAAAGGACGAAAAATCCATAGATATATAGATCCTTATCCTCTTCACCGATTATCTGAGCGCAGCATAAGGCGTCCACGGTCTTTTGTGCGAGTTTAGTTATCACTTGGTAACGGATTTGAACTTAGCCAGCTTTGCCGGTACTTTGGGCTGAAACACCGCAATGCAAGTCGTGCTGTTCGCGTCCCTTTTCAACGCTTGAACAGCGGTAACCTTTGCGAGCTTCCCCGCGAGAATCTTTACGCTGTTTTTCATTTGTGCTTTCCTCCATTCTGTTGGTTTAGATAGCCGAATACTTGGTAAAGTTTTCTGACTTCCAGCCTGATGATACCCATGAGATTTCTGCCTTTCAACAGGTTCAGCAGAATTGCAGAGATAATACGCATTACTGCCGAATTTCACAGTATTGCAGAACTGTAATCATTTTTCTGCAAAAAGTCATTATCAAACAGAATTATCCCGTTATACTTTGTGTATATTCACTGCCAGAGATGATAACATGCGCTCGTGTGGTGAAGAACAGTGAATTGTGACGGAAAACTCATCGGTATCAGGCTCATGCAACGCAGAAAAGAACTTGGGATGACCCAGGAAAAGCTTGCTGAGCAAATAGGAATCTCCAAAAATCATCTGTCAAACATCGAAAGAGGCAAGAATCTGCCGACAGTTCCGCTTCTCTTCAAGCTATGTGATGCGATGGGTGAAACTCCCGATTATTATCTGATCGGAAAGCTGTCTGCAGACGGAGAAGACTTGGTTGAGCTAATTGGAAGAATGCCAGGCCCACAACAGGATCAGGCAAGAAAGCTCGTCAAAGCGTTCTTTGAACTCTAGCACTAGCCATTTCGTGGCAGAAGCATAATGACTATGATTTGCTGTCATTTGACTTTAGTCGTCACCGATGATAAAATGCTCTCTCCTAAGCAGGAGGGAGCATTATTATTTCAGTTGGTGTTTTTATGAATGTGATTTTGGTTGATGATGAAGTAATCTTTTTAGAAAACCTGAGGCAGCATATCGCAGGGTACATGAAAAACCGTTTTATCCCCTGTGCAATCACTACAGCCTCGAATCCTGTGGAGGTATTCCACAATAACGAGATATATGATATTGCTTTTCTCGATATCCAGATGGATGGGATCGACGGAATCTCGCTAGCAAAAGAACTGCGAAAGCGAAACAGAAAACTTGCGCTGTTCTTTATAACTAACTACCGGGAGTATCAGGACGATGCTATGGATTTGCAGGCTTTCCGCTTTTTCGATAAACCTTTTGATGTGAACAGGCTCTATTCCAGCTTGGATAAGGCTATGGAATACATTGACAACGCATATATCGATTTGTACTTATATTCCGACGGAGCTTTTAAGCAGGTTCTGGCCGACGATATCCTGTATATTGAACGCAAAAACCGGAAGGTATTCGTTCATACGATTACAGACACGCTCACTGTAAGAGATGATTACGAGTCATGTTGCCAAAGGCTCCCGGTGACGTTCTTCTACGGTGTTCATAAGTCTTTCTATGTAAATCTCCACTATGTTCAGAGATACGCTTACACCGAGTTGTTCCTGACAGATGGAACAAGAATATCCATTGCATCACGCAAACAAGCCGAGTTTCACAAGTTTTGGTTCGGGTTCCTTGGGAGGCATTAACTGCTTATGTTGAACCTGCTCTATTCCAGTTTGGTGTACCTGCTCGAATTCCCGATTACCTATTATTTCTTTTACAGCATCTCTGAAAAACGTCGGCATCCTATTCTCGGGATATTCTTGGGATTGGTGTTATTTGAAAGCGGAGCGGCAATTAACACCTATTTCAACAATACGATTTGGCTGAATTTCCTTTATCTTTTCCTGCTTCTACTTGTGTTTTCACAATGCTGCTTCAAGATAAACTTGTCTTTATCCATCCTGTATTCGGTGGTTCTGCTGATTTTCTGCGGCGTATGGGAGTTTGCAACGATTTTCCTAGTATCTGTGTTTTCCAATAGCGGCACAACGGATTACAATTCGGATCTTCATTTGCTAGTAATTATCGTCTCAATAAGCAAACTGCTCTACTCCCTTTCTTGTATTGTCTTTGTCCACTTCATAAAACGAAGACAGATCACCAAACGCTATCCGATCAGCTTCTATTTGTATCCGGCCATAGCCTTTGCTTGTTTGCTGGCATTATGGTATGTGAGTGCGAATGAGCCGATCCACCCAATAAGCAAAACGGTTTTTGCGGTAATGAGCATCCTCCTGTTTTGCTCTAGTATGCTGCTGTTTATCGTCTATCACCACAACCTCGAAAAAGAGGGGGAGTACATAAGGGTCAAAAACGAGTTTGACCGGTTGCTGGACGAAAAGACGTATTATGATATTCTTGAATACCAAAATCAACAGCTCAAAATCTATGCCCATGACACCCGCAAACACCTGGCTGCCATTAGTAGTCTGAACTCTGATCAGAGAATTGCGGATTACATTGAGAAGCTCTCCGAGCAACTGGAAACCTATACAAAGCACTGTCAAAGCGGCAACAAGACGCTAGATGTGATTATCGACAAATACGTCACTGAATGCGAATTGGCAGGAGTTCAATTCCATTACGATATTCGGGCCTGTAATCTCATAGGCATTGAAGCGATTGATCTTGTCGCCATATTAGGCAATCTGCTGGACAATGCCATTCAGTCTGCTTCATGTTCTGCTGGGAAAACCATTTTGTTTGAATCGTTTTTTCGGAACTCACTATATGTCATAGTCTTGAACAATAGCTGTGATGTTGCTCCAAAATCCGATGGTCAGTATCTGATAAGCACAAGGCAAGATGCCGAGTTGCATGGATTTGGCTTAAAAAGCGTTCGGAAAACGCTGAAAAAGTACGGCGGTGATATGAACTGGGAATACGATAACGTAAATCACTCGTTTACTGTTACGGTTATGCTTTCTCCAAGAGCATTATAGCTTCTTGCTAACTCCGTGTAAGTTACCGGCAAGCAGGGCAAGTGTATATACACTTGCGAAAAACCGTCCGGCTCCCTCTTTGCGGGGCCGGGCGGTTTGCTGCTTGTTGGGGCGCTCCCCAATCCCCCTTCGTCGTCGCCAGCTCCCTGTACTTCGCTTCCGGCAAAAGCCGAAAGCTCGCTCATTTCGCCGCTCCTCCTTTCCCCACGCAGGCCGCTATGGCTTGCCTGCGCGGGGGCTCCTATCGCACCTGCGGTGCGACTGCGCGATTTCTGCGAAATCGCTTTTCGGGCAGTTCAACGCTGCTCCGAAGGACGTTCCCTTTGAATGGTTTTATCCGGGGTATCCATACCCATAATGCGGTCAATGTTTGCCTTGGCCGTCAGCAGTTCCTTCCATTCCTCGCGGGCCTGCCGGTAATCCCCAAAGGCCGTTTTCTTGTCTGCCAGCAGTTTTGCGTACTCGGCGTTCAGCACCTTCACGGTGGGGAGGTTCTTCACGCCCAGGGAATCAAAATGCTTTTTCGCCGCCTGGTGCAGGAGTATGTCTGCCTCGTGTTCTGCCCGGAATCTCCTGGAGTATCCCGCCTTGCGGTAGGCAATGTAGGTATCACGGGTCTTGACGTAATTGACGATCTGCGTCCGCAGGACGGCGATCTCCGCCATGCGGGTTTCCGCTGTTTTGATCCTGTCAGCCAAATCGTGGTATTTTGCGGAAGCAGCGTCAGCCCGCTGGGACAAAGCTGCATAATCCATGATGTCATAGTCTTGCAGATAAGCAACAGTCTGCGCCATCTGCTTCAGATTGAACCGCTTGGCCCAATTCGCGTAACCGGCCCCCTTGCCCTGAGCGAGCTTTTCCTGAATGTTGATCAGGAGCTGATTTTTCCGCTGGGGCTGCTTCGGCGTTTTTACCTTCCGCTTCTTCGGACTGTGCTGCCGCTCTCCGGCAATGACCGCTTTCAGCTCTGCAGCGGAATAACCGGGACCCAGGGTGTCCATACGGACAAAGCGTTTCTGCTCTCCGCCCCGCAGGGAGGGATTCGCCGGATTGCCCTTGATCTCATATCCGGCCTGCCAAAGCAAATCCAGCAAAGCGTCAAAGCTCTCCGGCTTCTGTTTCAGCGCCTCATCGATCACACAGCAAAGGCGCTCCCTGTGGGAAAGTCCCGCCCGGTCGCCCAGCCATTTGTTGTAGCTCTTCCCGCTGTGCTTTGGGGCCTCCACGACGGAATACCCGTTTTCGATGCACAGGGTATCGTTGATCCGGGCCAGGGCCCGGCCGCTGCCGCGGAAGTCCCGGAATTTGCGGTCACAGTTCAGCGTGACGGCGCTGAAAACGATATGATTATGAACGTGCGCCTTGTCGATGTGGGTGCAGACGATAATAGCGTTTTTGCCCTTTGTGAAGCGCATGGCCAGCTCCCGGCCCAGCAGGTTCGCCTCCTCCGGCGTGATCTCACCGGGAGGGAAGGACTGACGCAGATGGTAGGCGATCACATCGTCTGCGCCGCGCACCCTGCCGGTTTTCTGAATGTAGAGCTTCTTCGCAAGCAGGAATTCCTTGTCCGCGATCCTGGCACTGCATTGGTAGCAGGATACAAGCTGTCCTTGATTTGTTTTCTCCGGATTCTCCACGTAGTCGATGATGTCCCGAATGGCCGCGCCGACGCTCCGGCCTTTTCCGGCATGCAGCGCCATGAGGCGCGTGGTGGACATGGATGCTCATTCCTCCTCAACGAAAAAGCGGCCTGCCGCGCAGACCGCTTTTTCGGAAATTTGTTCTTTCCCTCAGTTATGGAACCGCGCCTTCAACGCCATGTTGGCCCGCTGCAAGCCTCCCAGCACCTTCGCCGCAAGCATCGGCAGGCCGATGGGACTGACCGCCAGGGCGAAGCCCAGGAGGATCAGACCGTTTTTGACCGACGCGGCAAACAGGACGATCACGGCCAGTAGACCGAGGACGGCACCGGCGATCTGCCAAAGGAATGCGGTACGGGAGAACAGCGCGATACAGAGCCAGACCAGCAGAGAGATCGCCAGTGTGACCGGCGCGATAAGGATTCTCAGAACGATTTTCATTGAGCGGGTTTCCTTTCATTTGTTCTGTTGTCATTATATCGGTTATACGAAATTGCACAAGGATACGGGATTGAATATGATTCCTTGAGAGAGCGAGAAAACGATAGTATAATATAGTGATTAGGATTCATCGGTATCTCATAGGTGCAGATGAGATCCGTTTGAGCAGCACATGGTTAGCGGTTATCATTACAGCAAAAGGGGAGCCAAGTTGCATGATTACAGAAACAGTAACTGTGGCATCAGAATATGTGGCCAGTCTCGGTCTTGATGCCGTGAAAAAAAGATTCAAGGAAAAGATTGATGAGAAGAAACTTCGATCCGTTTTGACTTCTTACATTGAGAAGCAAAAGAAATATCACGAGATATGTACTCTCGCGGAAGAGATAGATTTTCACGGCTTGGTTGAATACATGCAGATAAACCTCGTTGATGCCACTAGCACTCGTGTTTTTGATCCAAATCCAAAGATGCGCGGGCAAGCGAGACAAATGATTGTTTGCGAAGCTATTGCTTATTCCAAAGCAAATACGACCGAGGCAAAAAGGCGAGTAACCAAGTGTATCAACAACTGCCTGGACATAATTCGAGAATTTTATGAGTCAGAACATTTTTCGCTGAAGGATTATCTTCTCGCTGGCAGGATTGTAGATGTTGTGGGTGAAGAAATGCATGAATCTACGATGACCACAGTTGCAGCTGTAAATGATGCAAAGAATCAGATTCTCGCTAAGATAGCTAAAGATGGCTCACTGTTTTCTGTTGATAAAGCTGTGGAATACGCTGAGAGTGGGAATGTGGGTGTAGTCGGGTTGGGGATAAAGAAAGTCCTTGATCACATTTCGCTGACCCATCCTTTGGCCCCTGATTTCGGCTACGATTATTGGAATGGAATGATTGTGAGCAAGCCACTAACAGAAAAAGCAAAGGTGTTCTATCCACCAAAGATCATTCTTAGCGGAGCAGTAAAAATCGGTGGAGAGTATTATAATGACCCCTACAGCAATCCGCTGAACTATGCATATAGGCATCAACTTCTGATTACTATGGAAGTGTCGAAAGCTGAAAAAATGCTTGGAGAAAAACCTGATCCGATTCAAGATGAGGTCAAAGGACTTGTTGGCAATACTGTATCATTCACACCGCCAGAGTTCCCACCTGCGTTCCCCTGCGTGATAAGAGTTGGAGATAAACCTTTCTTTGATAGTGTTCTTTTACGTACTCAGGAAATTGAAGACGATGGTACTTATGTAATATCAAACAAAGAACAAGGAGGTAGTTTCTATTTTGAAGTCAGGATTAATCCTAAAAAACCACGCAAACCTGATTTCACAATCAATATGAGAAACGCTAAAATCCGTGAGCGGCTCAATTTTGTAAAGTTCGTGAGCGCACTCTCTAGAGAGAAAGAACTTCATATCTATGTGCTGTCTCAGGGTGAGGATATCATTGCGGGATATATCAATGGCTTTGATTATAAGACCGGTTTCTCATCTACTGAAGAGGAAATCGATTTTTTGGAACGCATATGTGTTATTGAGGATTATTTCAATGTTCGACTTTCCCCATGCGGAGAAATCAGCAATAGTGAGTATAATTCAGTTTTTATCATTTCTGACCTAATAAGAAACGAACAGGTAACCGGGACATGGAATGAGTTTGCATTTACTGGAGAAATGAGTCAGCATTTCCGAAAGGAACTGACTACATTAGATATGAAACAGCATGTGATCTCGTATGTGGGAGTCATCCACGTTAATTTGTTTGGGGCTGAGTTTGAGTTCCAATTCATGCGAACTTTCAAATGTGCCACAGTGGTTGATATAGAGAAAATTCGGCGGAAAGCAGAAGTCCTTGATGATGGAGATAGCATCCGGATTACCTTCCGCGCAGGCGACGATAAAACGGTAATAGATACACTGAGAATCCCCGAACGGTTTGATAGAGTGCAATGATTGAAGGTGCTGTGGAAGACTGTAACCATCAAAGATATCACTAGTCAACGACTCAACTACGAAGTAGGTACTGTCTTAGATAGTCGTACTCAATCTGATTCCGGATCTCTGCTCGCAGCATCTGTCCGTCCGTCTGTCCGTCCGCTGCAGGCGCTTCCGAAGGAAGGAAAGACTGAGTATTTGATCGAACATTATTTGATTTTTCCGTTTTTGATTTCTTCGTATTTAATAAGGCGACGGGCTTTTCCTGTTCAGGTTTCTCCTGTTCAGGGTTTTCCAAGACTGGATTCTCCAAGACTGGATTTTCCCGTTTAGGTGAAATCTCCGGTTCTGCGGGGTGTTCCAGGATCGTGTACTCGATTTCAGCCAGGCGTCCGTGGCCGTCCCGGATGCGGCGGCGCTGGATGTAACCGGCGCTCTCCAGCTCCCGGACAGTGGAGCAAATGCTGTCCACGCCGTCCTTGCAGATCATGGCAAGGCCTTTGGTGGTATAGTCCCAATCGTTGGGGAGGGAGAGCATCAGGGACAGCAGCCCTTTGGCCTTCAAGGAGAGCGCCTTATTGCGCAGGTGATGGTTTGCCATCACGGTGTAGTCCTTCGTTTTGTCGATACGAAATACAGCCATAAACACCATTCCTTGTTCATGATTTTGGGCAGCAAAAAAGCCGGGCAGCGTCCATGCTGACCGGCGACTGTCTGTTATGCGGTTTTATCTCTCTGCGCTCCGCTGGCGGTGCTTCAGCCATTGGTCCAGGAGCTTGAAGATGGTTTCCTCCATCCTGGCGGGGGAGTAGGATTTGGGGAAGTATTTACGGAGCTTGTCCAGCGGGATCGTGATGCTGGAGTTCGGGGGCTTCTTCTGTTCCATCATGATCTGGAGCATGTTATCCTCGTTCAGTTCGCCCGTCTGACTGAGCCTCCGCATCCGCTGCGCCTGGGAAACGGAGGGGGTAGCCTGTTCGCTGTCCATTGTCTCCAGCAAGATGCGCTGTTCCGGCTCCGTCAGTGCCGCGATCTGATAGGCTGGTGTCAGAGAAATCTTCTTGTCGTCCACCATCTGCATCAGCTCCGGGACCAGATTATTGAGGGAGATAATATTACGGACGGTATCTCCGCTGATACCGTCCACATTTCCCACTTCATCGTCGCTGCGGAAATTAGCCGAATTATTCGGCACATTTTCCTGTGCTTGTCCTGGCGGCCTTCCCGCCGTGCGCTTGATGGCTTCCAGCCGCATCTTGTACGCTTTGGCTCTTTTGCTGGGTAGCACATCTTCACGCTGCGCGTTGGCATCTATAAGCTGGATGATGGCCTCGTCGTCGGTCAGGTTGCGGACGATGCAGGGCATATCCGTAAAGCCCGCCCGCTCGGAAGCCAGCTTGCGCCGGTGTCCGGCGACGATCTCATAACCGCCCTCAGCCCTGGGCCGGACGATAGCGGGAACGACAACGCCGTTTTGCTTTACGCTGTCCATCGTGTCCAGCATAGCTTGATCCTCCCGGATGCCATAGGGATGAGTAGGGAAAGGATGAAGCTCATTTAGCGGGATGCAGATGATTTGTTCCGCAGCCTGACTCCGTTTTGAGGGTGAGCTCTCTTTCATCATATTAGTTCCTCCATATAGATTTTTTGGGAACGAAAGTAATACACCGTTCATTGGCATGAAAACTACCTCTTCTTCATGTTGTGTATAACAACGAGCAGACATTCCAATTTGAATGTCTGCTCGTCGAAATCTCTCACTTTGTGAGGCGTTCTTGGAATTCGTTAACAGTTATCCATGACTGCCTGAGAGATATACTTATCCCTTTTGAACCGCTTCGTCTTGAGTTCTATCCCTTCTTGCACATTTTATAAGCATTCGGTCTGTTTTTCCTAATTCTTTTTTAGAAAAGACCCTTAATCGTGCAGTATAGGCAATAGACGTTCTAATAATTCTTTGGTCTTCCTCACTTAATCGAAAAAGACGGTTCTTGTCGCGTCCTTTTGCCGCCTCTCCTCCCAGCATGATCAGGACCAGACTGGAGGTCAACGGCATTACTATCCGTTCATATTCTTCGAGTAGTGTTATGTCTTTTTGAGGGGAATAACAATAGACCGGGTTGTCCGAGGTAAAGAGCGTCTCACTCTCGTCAACGCCTATTGCAATAGACATATTGAGAATAGGCTTTAGAAAGACAACGAACGCATTTCTATCTTCAGGCTTCATTTCGCCAAAAAACGGGAGGCACAGGTAAACAGCTAATGAACTTGTTGTGTAATCCAATAGTCGATTATCATTGAGTTCGTCAGTAATCAGCTGTGCTTTTCTTAATACACTTGGACTACGCATCATTTGTAATGTAACATAGAATTTCCAGAAGGCTTTTTCGTCTGTCGATAGAAAGCGCTTTGTCCTGTAGTTTTCCTTGTTATACACTTTTCTTTTCAATGCTCGTAGGTATTCAGCATACATGCCCTCGAATTTCGAAAGGACATTTTCAATCCAATTTGGTGCAACTAATTCCCCGTCATCTTGCCTGATCTCATATAGGTTCTTAATATAGCAAACAGACTTGATAGGTACTAGTTTTCCACTATCCATAGGATTAAGTGAATAACTCCAAATGCGGATATCATCCTCTGAGAAGCCGCGGAGATACACCTGTGGAACATAGTGTTGTTTTTTCGAAAAGCTCTTATTCTCCATAGCTCTCTCATCCATTTATCAGCGAAATGATGATTCTTTTGTGTTTCTCTCGCTGTCTTATGATTGAAATGCTCAATCATAAGGAAAGACGTTTTGATGATTATCAGTTAGCGGTTCCTCTTTTGCTGCTTTTGTTCTCTTAGTTCAAGTAATGCATCTGCTATTTCAAAGCCAACAAGCGTAGCAACAGTCGATGTTCCTCCAAGCGCAAGTTTCCCAATTGTTAGAAAATCCTTTTTTATGATAGCTAACACAAATGTGATGATGAGCAGGATTATTTTCATAATACAAGCAATTCGTTTTGACTCAACCCCGCAAATCGATAATCTGTAATACAACGCGACGATAGTTAAAACAAACACGCAAATAACAGCTGTAACCATAATGCACCCCCCTATATAATCCATTGCATCAATGCACTTCGCATTAATAAGCGCAAAACTCGTGTGAATATCTTTGGCGCATATGATAAAATATGCTGTGAGATTAGTTCGTCTGGCGCATGCGAGGCACATGAGAATTGATCTACTTAGATCCGTGACAAACCTCATTTACTCCATTTTTTGGTTGAGGCGTTGACTAGACTGCCAGAATCCCATCACAACTGCATGCTGATTCTATTCATAAGTCTCAATTCGTTTTTGCTCAGCGGGAAGCTCTTTATACTTTTTTGCAACTGATACGATATCCTGGAGCATCTGCTTTTTGATTGTAAAGCTCATGTTGGCCATATCAGAGAACGGGATGCTCAATAGACTCATTATAAAGCCGCTATCCCATTCTAGGTTGCGAACAAAAGCAGCTAACTGCTTATTTGTACTAGCGATGTCATATTGTGAAAGCACAAGAAAATGTTTAAGTATATCATTAACTCGGTCAAGGTTTTCGAGTTCAAAAGATGATAATAACGATTTACGCTCTGTGTCAGAATGCATTTGTTTGCTTAATTGAGCTCTCACAGAAATAGAATAAAACTTGTGTTGGGTTAAAAAATCTGTTGCCTCGGTCATAACGCCCTGTTCATCATCATCACTGATTTGGATTGTCGAACCGTATTTCTCAATCTTTGTAATGTAATATGCAAGAGCCAGCAATGTTACATAGTTTGCAGAACGTACTCTTTTTTCGAGAATATCGCTTATCGCTTGAGCAGTGACGCGCATTTTAATAAATCGAAACGTGATTTTGTGGTTCTCAACAAATGGCTGCCATTCATTAAAAGGGTACCTATCTGTGTTGATTACTTTGGGAGAAATGCCTTCATTGGCATTAATCCTCGAGCACAATTCGTCAATTGATACCCCAAGGCTTTCTATTCTTAGGTTAAGGCACTCGATCAATTCTTCGGGTATAGGAATTATTCGCAGCACCGTGTCGTAATTGTCGAACCATACTTGTTCTTTGATTTCGTCGTCTGAATACCGAAGTTCTAATGTTTCTAAGATTCTACCCAAGGCCGAATCAAGGAACACCTGCAAGTCTCTTTCATTGCCAAAGATGAAACGGAATATTTCTGTCAACTCGTCTTCCTGAATGGATTTAATGTCCCCTCTTTCGAGCTTTGACATGTAAGACTGGCTTTTCCCAATATGTTCAGCAACTGCTTTAGCAGATATGTGGTTTTGCATACGAACAGATCTGAGGGTCTCAGATAATTCGGGGGTCACAGAATACTTCGCCATAGGAATTCTCCTTTCACGGCATAGTTAATTATTAGTATAGATCGAACGGAAAGAAAAGTCAACAATAGTCCTATAATCTATATACAGTAAATTAATTTCCGAAATAGTTGACTTTTCACGAACGAGGTCGTATACTACGAAATGATAAAGGAAGTGCAGCAACTTATATAAGTCGCTGCACCCCTTTGCCGGGAACGCGGTTGGTAACCCGGCCTCTTATTCATTCCAAGCAAAAGCTATCATAAAACGTTTTTGCTGTCAAGAGTTCAAAATGCCCAACCGGGAAAGGAGTACTCTTCGATGGCTTCTCGGATCAAGGGCAAGCGGAGCGAACGTAACGTAGCGCACTACATATACCGCACAAAAATGACGGTTAACGGAGTTACGATATATACCAAGGACTACGGACATAGAGCCTTCCGTATTCCGATTTTCCGCTGAGTCCGTAACGTGCCATGAAGAGGGCAGTGCCTCCTTCATGGTACATTCCGAGAGACTATGATGAGAGACTAAACAATGGCCAGGACAAAAAGCAGCGTGCGTGGAAAGCCGGAAAAGAAGATCGTGCCCGTAAAAGGGTACACGAAAAAGGATGGGACTAAAGTATCTGGTCACCGCCGCTCGACACCAAACTGAACAGAGTTACGTATGCCCTTGGAGAGGCGCAGTGTACGCTGCGCCTCTTTCCGCATGTTGATTAATGGGAGAGTCAAACCGACCAATATTACTCGACATGGGATGCGAACATTGTGCTCCGGGATGCAAACAATCTTGGAGGCACCCGGTTCACATCCTGCGGGGCGCAGCTCATATGCTCTGCATAAGAGCCACGCCCCAGATCGAGTTGAGGCCACTACATCGCCCGCATCATCACGAAAAGGAAAAACCGGGCGAAGAACGCCCGGAGGCCCTTGAAATATAACGCTTTGGGCCAGTTTCGCCTGTCATAAAGTGACTAGAAACTGGCCCGTGTGGGAGAGCGTTCGGTTCGCATCCGAGAGGTCGAGGGTTCGAATCCCTCCCTTCTCCGCCACGGAGAGCCTTGAAACTAAAGGGTTTCGAGGCTCTCCCCTCTTTTTTTATCCTAATTTTAGCCTAATTGTTCAAAACCCCCATGATGTACTGCTCCATACGGTCCGCCGACTTTGATAAGTAAGCGTCAAATAAACCGGCGGATTGAAGGCTCCCTCCAAGTGTGAGAGAATGATCCCGGACCCCTACAGGCAGCCAGTAAGCGGGTGAGTCTACAGGAGTCTATGTTTGAGCCAGGTTGTGCCATGGACAAACATGGACAAATCGAGACGGAGGAAAACGACGTGACCGAGCTAACGATCCGGGGAGCGCGCAAGCAGAAGAACCTTCTGGAATGGAGCCGCCGGTAAACTTTTGTGTAGTACGAGTCATTTACCGCTTACGATTACTTGATCGAGGAAGAATAGTTTTAATATGGTAATATTGTTAGCGTCGGGTGAGTTCACCCGACGCTAACAGTATTAATTATCAATCGATTTGTCGATGAGCAGGATACTGACAACTGAATAGATTGGAGAGCCGTCTGTGTCCGTTTCACCAGTATCTATATAGAATCGGTAACAAGGCATAAAGTATCCGGGCTGTACTGCTGTACTATAGAAAACTTCTGCCTTAACATCTCTTTTCCCGGTATCTGGATAGAGATTATTCAGATAAGCTAGCGCTGATTCGTACGAAAGAATGGGGCGATTATCGTACTCCTTAGGCGTTTTTTTGTTGATTATTTTTGCCACTATATAATCAGAGTCTCTATATTGTGTGAATTCAATATAGGTGAAGCATTTGTTCATAATATCTTGCAATAGGTCATCGTCACCTTCGTAAATTCTGTATGTACAAGAATAAGGGCTCCTATCTGAACCATATTCAGTAACTATCGACACTTTCAAATTATCTAATTCTAAAAATGCTACAGCAGCTTCTATAAAAGAATTCTCAAGTATCGTTTCTTCAGAATAGTTTTTAAACGAACTAGTATCCTTTGAAAGAACTGAAAGTCCGTTCATAAATGATCGAAAAATGGTACCATCTTTCTCAAAATATACGGACGCCGATACGCAGCCCTTCCTGTGCGGATGTCTTCTTTGCCATCTGCGCATATAGCTGATAGGTTGGGTATATCTCATTCTTCAACAGCTTAACGATGCGGGCTGGCTCGGCCATTATGATTTCCTCCTGTTCGTTCCTCCAATTCCGTTTTTGC
>JAEEGH010008556.1_pt1 | contig 24134 bp, 20 predicted proteins | sample 9134181 | NCBI WGS metagenome assembly JAEEGH01 (sample SAMN16246544, study PRJNA631951) | gut metagenome | biome: gut microbiome; feature: rumen; material: DP-attached | host: Bos | place: Iran: Karaj | collected 2018-10
ATTTTCTGGAAACATTCATGGATTTTTTAAGACCAAAAGTGTAGGTGACTGTATGCCACGGGTAGCGTGCATATTCGTAGAATTTTACGCCCTTTGACAAAAAGTCATCAACCCCAAGTTCGCCGTAGATGTCGAGGCCGACTTTTGTAAAAAGCCAGTCCGCTGTGAGGGCAGCTTTTCCGTCTTCTCCGGATTCGCCTTTTGTAATTGTGTTTCCGTAAAAGCCCGGGTAGGCGTACTGCCAGAATTTGTCGCCCCATTTGTTCATGCAGATTTTTGTAAGGCCTATATTGAGTCCCGGCAAAAAGGAAGGTGCGTACGAAACTGTAAACAGCGTGTACTGGTTATGGTCGTTGCTGTCGTCACTGTCAAAATAGTCTGATTCTGTGGTTTTTCCGATTAAATAATGCATTTCAAAGTCGCCGAGATACCAGCCGAAATATGGAACATGCATTGTGGTTCTGTTTATGCCGAGGTCGAATTTTGGAAAGTTAACGGCGTTATTTGAAAATAAAACCGGATTTTCCTGGGCAGGTCCGCTCCATACCGGCTGGGTTCCAAAACCGACTGTAAGGCACTTCCATGTATAACGGATGTCGGTGTCGCCCCAGTCAAAGATTTTGTATGTGTCATCTCCAAACCGCTGCGGAGCATCACATCCATTCATGTAATATCCCCATTGATTTGAATTTGCTGACTTCATGATGTCAAAACTCTTGTTCTGGCTTACAGCGTATTGAGGTTTAAATGTTAAACTAAAACCATAGGCCTGGGCGCGGATTCCGGCAGTTAGGCTTGTATTCCAGCCGCGTCCCTGCCAGAGCGCTCCGTCATTATATCCCCATGGAAGTTTTGAGTTATAAGAAGTAAAGATTTCAGGTCCGTATACCCTGATTTTAATAGAACGGTCAAGAGTTTTTGCAAAACGGTTTGTATCCAGGTCGTTGTGGTCAAGAATTGAATAATAGGAACCCAGATTTTTATCAGCCCACACATTTGGATTCAATTCGTTACCGGCGGTTTCTGTTTCCTTTATTTTCCAGATGCTGCTGGACATTGTCCTGAAGTTGAGGGAAGGGCGTTCAGTAACACCGTCGAGTGCTAAAAAGTCGTAGTATTCTTCTTCAATTGATTTAAGTGCTTCCTGTGCGGTTAAACTTAATCCTGCACAAAGAAAGCAGGCAGCAAAAATTAATTTTTTATTCATATCAAACATGATACCATAAAAAAAATCATGTTGATACAAAATATATAATCGTCAATGTATAAAAAAAACTCTGCCCGGGCCTGCCGGGCAGAGCATGAGATTGGCTGGTCAAGCCAGGCAACGACACGGGCCTAGACAGAGAACTGGTTCAACTGGTCTCCGATATTGTGGATTGATTTTTCAAGTTCTTCTGCCAGTGACGACAATGTTGAACCTGTTTCGCCGATTCTGCGGGCGCCGATTGTCATTTCATCCATGTTGTCTTTAAGGCCTGCAGTTGCTTCTTCAAGACTCGACATTTCGTTCATGATTGTCTGGTTTCCTTCTTCCATTTCTCTTGAAGCGGCTTTGACTTCTGCGGCGTTGTCATTGAGCTTGTTAAGGGAATGGCCGATCTGCTCTGAACCTGTTTTCTGTTCCTGCATTGCAGAAGTAATCTGCTGAACAAGTGAGTTTGTATTTACAATTTCGCTCGAAAGGGAATTGAGCATGTCACGCGAAACACCGCTGACAACTACGATTTCTTTTACCGCATCGCTGATGTCCTTAAGCTGGTTTCCGATTGTGTTTGACTGCTGGGCCGAGTCTTCGGAAAGTTTACGGATTTCATCAGCAACAACAGAGAATCCTTTTCCGGCTTCGCCTGCGTGAGCCGCTTCGATTGCCGCGTTCATGGCAAGGAGGTTAGTCTGATCAGCGATTGAAGAAATGATTGTGTTGGCATCCTGCAGAGTCTGTGAAAGTTCTTCAATGCGCAGAATCTTTGTATTAACTTCGTCCTGTTTTGCAACTCCCTGATGTGTTTTATCCTGGAGCACTTTGAATGAATCAGAAAGTTTTGTAACCGAATTATTAACGCTTTCGATGTTTCCAACCATTTCGGTAACGGCAGTTGAAGCTTCACTTACACTCTGTGCCTGACCGTTAATCATGTTTCCGAGCGAAGCAATGTTTGCAGAAATTTCTGTAACTTTTGAACCTGTTTCGTCAACGTTTCCTGCCTGAACCTGAAGTTTGTGGTCCATTGTCTCGATGTTTCCGAGAATCTGGCTGATGGCGGCCGAAGTGTCACGGGCGCTGTCACGCAGATTGTTTCCTGCTATCGACAGTGTTGAATTTGAATTTTTAACTTCGCGGACAATTTCCTGGAGTTTTTCAATAAAGTTATTGATACTGTTTCCGAGCGGAACAAAGAGCCGGGCAATCGGATCGATTCCAAGCTTGATACGGCGTGTTAAATCAGCATTTCCTGAACTTAAATCGTCCACGGCAAGTTTCATTGTTTTTACCTGGCCGAGAATCCGTACCAGGAGGTAAATCATAAACCATGTAAAGATAAAGACTGCAAGACAGATAAAGAACGGAACTGCCGCATTCCTTAAAAAATCTTTATGTGTCAGAACCGTATACATTGCGATATGCCATTTTACAAGTTCAATCGGTGCAAGAATAAACTGACCTGTAACCATCGAAATATTTGTAATTTCTGAAGGCATTACATTTTCGCCTTCAAGGAGAGGCATTTTCTGATACAGATTTATTTTTTCTGCAAGAATTGAAGCATCTCTGGCACCTGTGATTTCGAGCTGGTCATTGTAAAGATACATTTCGATTGAATCATCAAGTCCCGCGTACATCGTATTGATAAAGTCAGTAAGCGGAACACCCGTTCCGACAATTCCGACTGGGTTTTTGTTTTCATCACGGACTACCGCATTGAGCCAGAGAAAGGTAGCCTTGAGGGTAGGGTTGTAATTGATGTTAAAGTTATATTCCTCAGTTTCGTACATGGTCATGTTGTACCAGTATTCCTGAGGATCATCAGGATTAACGATATAAGCATATTGCATGCCACTCCAGAACTCTTTGTTTGAGTCTGATACCCAGAATACGCTCTTGCTCAGGAATGAATCCGAATATGCCTGAAATTCCCGGAAAGCCTGTTCGCGGTAAATTTCGTTATCTGGATCAATCATAAAACTTGTAATCGTAGGTGATTTCATCATCTGTCTTACAAGTGTAAGCTGCTGATTCATGCTTGCATTGAAGGCGAGGGTTTTCATTTGAACCTGATGAATCATGTTGTTACGGGCATTTTTTCTGAAAGAATTGTGAGCTGCAATATTTACAATGCCGGCAATTATAAGCACAGAAATTAAGAAACAAAAAATAAAAATAAGAATTTTTTTGGATTTCATTTTAAACTCCCGTTTTAATATTATTTTATCTCATTTTTACAGTTAATCAAGTTTTTTATAACAATTTGTAAATATTTCCGTCCGATTCAAAGTTGAAACTTTGTTAATGTTAAGATATGATTGATTTAACTTATTTTGAGGAATTTTATGGTACTTGGAATTACAGAATATCTGTTCATTTTTCTTGCTTTAGTTTTGAGCTTTATATTTGTCCGACTCACAATTTATGTCTCTGCTAAAGAAAACTGGTATGACGAAATTGATGCCAGAAAAATTCACTCGGGCAATATTCCGCGCCTCGGCGGGCTGGGTCTCTTTTTATCCTTTGGCCTCACATTCTGTGTTTATAAACTGATTAAGCAGGAGCTCGACACAACAACGGTACCGATTCTGTTGGGAGGATTTTGTATCTGGCTTTACGGTATTCTTGACGATTTTAAAAACCTCCGGGCAAGACTTAAGTTTGTAATTCAAATCCTTGTAATCGCCGCAGTTGTTTACTTCAGCCCGTACTACATCAAGAACATTCTCGGATGGCAGCTTCCTGTATGGTTTGGAAAGGCACTCACATTCTTCTGGATTCTTCTCCTTGTGAATGCCTTTAACCTTATTGACGGTATCGACTGGCTCTGTTCGGGAATTACACTGCTTTCCGTTCTGACTCTTTCATTCATCTTTGCCAAGGCAAATTCAAATATTTTTGTTTCCCTCATGTTCCTCAGTGCAAGTATTCTGGGCTTTATGTATTTTAACAAGCCGGATGCAAAAATCTTTCTTGGTGACGGAGGAAGCCAGACTCTCGGCTATTGTGTTGCGGTCCTTCCGCTTTTGTATGAAGACGCAAGCCTGATGTATAACAAGGTTCTCGTAATGATGCTTTTCGCCGCTATTCCGGTAACAGATGTAATTGCGGCAATCTGGCGCCGTATCAGGGACAAACGTTCAATTTTTTCTACAGACCGTGCCCACATTCATCACAAGCTGCTCAACATAGGCTTTTCAAAAAGAAGTGCCCTTTTCTATCTTCTCGTCCTGCAGTTTTTGACCTGCGCATCTGTATTTGTAAGTATTGTTTTAAGAAGCAATGAATCTGAAACCCTGCTGATTATTACTTTGATTTTTGTTGAACTGTTCTTTATCACAATTCACTATATCAACAGAGCAGTAAATTTAAAAATGAAGGGCCACCTTCCGGCAAACCCTCAGTCAGAACACTGATAGTTTTCCGGGTCTTTTTTATGCTGTTGCAATCAGAAGAACGGAAAATAACATTCCCGCAAAAATCAGGTTAAATACAAGTTTTGAAAACTTCAGATAATCACTAAGAAAATTATTTTTTACTTTTGCAATTAAAGCGGCCATTATCTCCTCCTCATCTGCCTTAAATTCTATTTTAATTTTGCGCACTGAATTGAACTTTAACGCAAGATTTATAAAATATCCTTAAAAAAATTAAGATTTTTGTTATAAATACCAGCTATTTATAACAAAATCAGTAAAAATGTCATTTTAAAATCCAGGTGTTTGCATAAAAGAATTAAAATTACTAGAATGACTTTATGATTACAGATGTTATTATTATGGCCGGCGGCTTTGGTGAACGCTTATGGCCTGCGTCGAGCCCTTCACATCCAAAACAGTTTATGGCTCTCAACGACAATATTTCATTTTTGCAGGAAAGTCTCAGACGCTCACTCGCGTTAAAAATCTCCGGCAAAATCATAATCGTTACAAGAAAAGACATTGAAGGTGAGTGTGTAAACCAGATTAAATCCCTTGCCGAACGAAGCGATGACGCAGATGCAAAAAAACTCCTCGGCGAAACCATCGTTCTTGCTGAGCCAAGTCCAAAACACACATCAGCGGCCATCATGATCGGTGTTGAATTACTCCAGAAACTTGACCCTGAGAAAAAACACACATTCCTTGTTTTGACAAGCGATCACGTAATTTCTCCAGTAGGAAAATTTGTGAGTGATGCAAAAAATGCCGCAAATGCCGCACACTCAGGAAAATTTGTCTGCTTCAGCATTGTGCCGACAGAACCAAGTACAGGTTACGGCTACATCAAGGCAGGCAAAGACATTACAGGCAGCGGTACGACATTTGAAATCGAAAAGTTTGAAGAAAAACCTGATTTAGCCACAGCAACAGAATATCTTAAAAGCGGAAATTACTTCTGGAACAGCGGAATGTTTGCCTTTGAAGGCGATATGTTCCTCAAGGAAATGTCGGTTTGTACGCCTGAAGTTTACAACGCTTTTGCTCCGGTTCAAAACGGTAAAAAGCCGGCACTTACCCAGAAAAACGGCGTTTACATCATCAAAAAATGGAACGAGATGGAGCTTGCTTACCAGGATGTTCCGGGGATTGCAGTTGATAAATCAATCGCAGAAAAAACAAAGTCTGCGGCTGTCGTAAAGGCAAGTTTTAACTGGACGGATGTCGGCAGCTGGGACACATTCAGTCAGTTGTGTACAAATCCCGCCAACAACAGGGTAGTTGAAGTCGAGAGCAAAAACAATTTTGTTTACAGCGATGTTCCTGTAAGCCTCTGCGGCGTTGAAGACCTGGTTGTTGTTGTAAAAAACGGCAAAGTTCTCGTAATGAAAAAAGGGCAGTCTGCTCTTGTCCGGGACGCCGTAAAACAAATAGAAAACTGATTGAATTGAACACGAATTTTTGATAGTTTTATAGCGAGGTAAAATAAATGAAAAACATACAGAATAAGTGGATCCGTGGTGCTATCCCAGCTTTGCTTCTCCACTTTAGTATCGGTACCGTATACTGCTGGTCCATTTTTAGTCAGGAAATTGCAGATTATATCGGTTTTTCTAAAGGCGCAGTTGAATGGGCATTCAGTTTTGCAATCTTTTTCCTTGGAATGTCTGCTGCTTTTCTTGGTAATCTTGTAGAAAAAAACATCCACAAGTCTTCTTTAATTGCATCTATCACATTTGCACTTGGACTTGCCGGAACAAGTTTCTTTATTTATTACGGCGGAATGCATAAGGGCTCGGCTCTTGCACTTGTCGGAATCTACATCAGCTACGGCTTTATCATGGGTATCGGTCTTGGAACCGGTTATCTGAGCCCTGTTAAAACCCTGATGCTCTGGTTCAAGGACAAAAAAGGTCTTGCAACAGGTCTTGCAGTTGCAGGATTTGGCGGTGCAAAGGCTATTGCTTCTCCAATCATGACATGGATGCTTGCAAACCTCGGTGAAGGCGGAATTTACAAAATGTTCGCCATCCTCGCAGCTGCTTACTTTATCATGATGATGATCGGACACTTCCTCCTTGCCAAACCTGCTGACTGGGTTGAACCACAGGTTAAGTCAAAGGAAGAAGGAATTCTTGCAACACTCAAACGCGAACCGATTACTTCTTACATTGCAATCTGGCTCATGTTCTACATCAACATTACATGTGGTCTTGCAATCATCTCTCAGGAAAAAATGATCGTTAAATGTATCGGTCTTGCTTCAAGCGTAGGTATCATTTCTACAATCAGTGCAATCTTTAATGCAGGCGGACGTCTCGGATTCTCTGCATGGGCTGATTACATGAAAGACCGCAAAACCGTTTACTACATGATTTTCATTCTTTCAATCGCATTTACAGCTATCGTACTTGCAACAAAGGGTATCAGCGCCGGTGCCGGAAACGCACTTCTGATTTTCTTTGTACTTGCACTCATCTTTATCGTAAACGCAGGATACGGCGGCGGATTCTCTAACGTTCCGACACTGCTTTCTGACCACTACGGAATGGGTTCAATCAGTGCAATCCACGGAATTACTCTTTCAGCATGGGCTTTTGCAGGCTTGAGCGGCAACCAGATGGCAAACTACATCGTAAGCCACTCCGGCAACTTTGTTCCAAACGCACAGGGCGTTTTAGTTAACCCGACAGGTTACCAGAACGTTCTTTATGTAACAGGCGCTTTGTATATTCTGGCACTTTTGCTCTGCCTTTTCCTCGTAAAACCAACTAAGAAGGATAACTAAGATGAAAAAAATTATCAGCGGAAAAGTTCGCGAAGTTTATGATCTCGAAGACGGAAGAATGGTTATTGTTACAACTGACCGTATCAGTGCATTTGATGTAATTCTCCCGACAATGATTACAGACAAGGGCAAGGTTTTGAACGCCCTTTCAAATTTCTGGTTTGATCTTACAAAAGACATTACAAAGAACCACATGATTTCTTCAGACCTGAAGGATATGCCTGTTGAATTCCAGAAGCCTGAATACGAAGGACGCACAATTCTTGTTAAAAAACTCAAGATGATTCCTTACGAAGTAATTGTACGCGGTTATATGTTCGGTTCAATGTATGAAGCATACAAAAAGGGTGAACCATTCCTCGGCCACTCGTTCGATAAAAAATACGAACAGGCAGAAAAACTTGATGAACCGATTGTAACTCCTTCAACAAAGGCTGCCGAAGGTCATGATATCAACGTAACACTTGATTACATGAAAAAAGATCTCGGCGAAGAACTCGGTTCAAAAATCGAAAAAACAGCACTTGCAATCTACAAAAAATGCTATGAACACGCTGCAAAAAACGGAATCATCATTGCCGATACAAAATTTGAATTCGGTCTTGATGAAAACGGAGACCTCGTACTCGGTGACGAAGTTTTGACTCCGGACTCAAGCCGTTTCTGGAACGCAGATACCTACAAGGTTGGAACAAGCCCTGCAAGTTACGACAAACAGTTTATCCGTGACTGGCTCAAGGCAAACAATCTTGCCGGCGATCCTAACATTAAGGAAGTTCCGGCTGATGTTGTAGCTCAGACATCAAAACTTTATCACGAATGTGTAAAAAAGATTACAGGTAAGGATTTGTAATCGCTGTGCTTTACAGATATTCAAAAGATAAAAGGGGCCGTCCGATTAAGACGGCCACTATTTACACCAAAGAAGAACACAAAATACCTGTAAAAAAAATCGACCCGGATTGTTTGAAGGTAATTTCTCATCTCAGAGACTACGGTTTTGACGCCTATGTAGTCGGCGGAGCAGTGCGCGATTTAATCGTCGGCAAAACTCCAAAAGACTTTGACATCGTAACCAACGCAACACCGAGCAGAATCAAAAAACTTTTCCGCAACAGCAGAATCATCGGAAAAAGATTCCGCCTGGTGCACGTATTCTTTGAAGACAAGATTTTTGAAGTAAGTACATTCCGTTCAACCATCGACGGCTCTGTCGGAAACTCATTCGGTTCAATCGACGAAGATGTACACAGACGTGATTTTACCCTCAACGCCCTGTATTATGATCCGCTCAAGGAACAGGTCATCGACTATGTTGGCGGAGTTCAGGACATTAAAAACAGGGTAGTTCGTCCGGTTATCCCTTTAAATCGAATTTTTGAAGAAGACCCGGTCCGCATGCTCCGCGCCGTAAAATACAGCGCTACCTGTAAATGCAGGATGGGCTTTTTCTTAAAACGCAAAATCAGAAAGTCTGCACATCTTTTACTTCCAGTTTCTCCTTCAAGATTAACCGAAGAAATGCTCAAAATAATTAACAGCGGACACGCATTTGACATTGTAAGCGCCTGCCTGAATACTGATCTTTACATGTATCTGCAGCCTGCCGCATGTTCAATGATGTTTGATGTTGACGGTTTTGAAGAAAGCTACATGCAGCATCTTAAAGAACTTGATGAATTTGTTGCAGAAAACAAAAACGCAAGACTTGGTCAGAAACTCACATTTTTGATCAAGGACTTTGTTGCAACTTTAACCGACTGGAAAAAAGAAGTTTTGTATAAATCTGCAACAGGTGAATTATATTCAAAAACCTGGAATCAGGTACGTAATTTTGTTCTTCCAATCAACCCGCAGCGCACCGAACTTGAATACGCAATCCGAGCAACATTAAAAGAGCTTGGTGTGAGCATTAAAATTCCTAAAAACGCATTTTCTGATAAAAAGAGAGCCAGAAAAAACTAGGCACTTATAACAAGAATACGGTCGACGATAATTGAAACATCTTCGACCAGTATTCCGGCGTCACTTTCAATTCCACTGACAATTGATTTTTTGATATTATTTGACACTTCAGTAAGCTGTTCTCCAAACGGAACATCAACCGTGATAAAAAGCCTGTAGCCCGAAGCATCTGCCTTAATTGCAAGACGCTTGAGCCTTATATTCTGGTTTAATACTGTGAGCGAGCGGGCAGCGGTGCGTGCAAGATATGCCTGTGAGATATTTTTGCGTACCGTTACTGCGAAGGCAGGCTTTACGACCGATTTTTCAAAGAGTTTTGTATTGTCCGACGGTTCATCCTTCGTGTTTTTGAAGAAATGACGGAAAAACTTTTTTCTGGCAAGACTTACCTTAACCTTTGTTACGAAGATGCGTCCGTAACTGCCTTCCGACTGAACTTCGTATGCACGGACCGGAATAACGTGCTTTCCTTCAATCTGGCGGCTGATTCTTGCCTGATCAATCTGTTCGGGAGTTGCAATATCTTCAATTTTGATGAATTTTTCAGGCATCGGAAGCTGCAGTCTCATTGCAATTTTAGAGACCATTTTTTCGCTTGTTCCGAGAATCAGAATCCTGTTGAGTTTATGCGCCTGAATTGCACGGGCAACTTCGTCACGGTGTTCCTTGTCGTCAAAAAGTGCTGCGCGGACGGCACCCATGTACGATTTTTCGAGCTTGGCAGAGTGTCCGGCAAGAATTTCGTCTTCGTAAATTAAAAGTCCGTCATCGATAATTGCCTTGATGTGATATTTCTGGGCAACGAGCTTTGCACGGAAACTTTTACCGGTTCCCGAGCCGCCGTAAAAGGCGATAACTGAGATTCCTTTCTTTTTGAAGCCGAATAATTCACCCAAACCCATAATTAAATTATAATTCGGAAGGCAATTTTATCAAGCACCTGTGTAAGAATTCAACAAAGTCGCCGTCAGGCGGACATATGATTTTTTTTGGCAGATTGAACCGGGGAGTTTCTGTAAATTCAAGAGAGAAGGCGTGTAAATAAAAATCCCTTGCTGAATTAATTTTTCCGCCCCTGTAGGCCTCATCCCCGATCAAAGGATAGCCGTGGAAAGAACTTGTTGCGCGGATCTGATGAGTCCGGCCGGTGTGGATTATGAACTTTGCAAGCGTAACGTCCTTTCCTTCAAACTTTCCCCAGGCAAGTGGACAGACTTCTGTCAGAGAGTCCTTTGCGTCTTTTGAATCTGTACCGGCTTCCTTAACATTTACGGTATGAAAGCCGTTTTTTGTGCCGGTTGATTTTTCAATCTTTTCTTCCCAGCGCAGAGGTGAATCAATTTTTCCGAGGGTAACTGCAAGATAAGTTTTTATGATTTTGTGTTCTTTAATGATATTTGAAAACCACTGAGCCCCGGAAAGACTCTGAGAAAAGCAGATCAGGCCGGTTGTTTTTTTATCCAGGCGGTGTAGGGGGCCTGTTTTAAAAGAAAGACTCTTAACTTGTCCACTTTTGTGTACGTTTTCATAGTCAAATTCCACAATTTTTGCAAGGGAAAGGGTATTTTTCTCACTTTCCTGGACTGCAAGGTCGTATTTTTTGTTTAAAAACAGCAGGTCATCATTTCGCAGAATAATTGAATTCTCATCGATAGGCGGAATATTTTGCGGCGGAATGTTTTGGTGTGACGTGGATGATTCAATTTTTTTATGATACAAAAAGTCTGCAATCTGAATTTTTTGTCCTGCCAGAACCTTGTATTCAACTTTGCGTTTTTTGTTGTCGACTTTGATGATTCCGCTTCTTATGGCCTTGTACAGTTCAGAAAGATTGAGCTCTGGAATAAACTTTCTTATAACCTTATCGAGCCTTCTGTTTTCGTCATCTTTTGTAATTTCAAAGTCCAAAAAATTCATTGATTTAATATATCATACTAGACAAAAAATTGCATAGCGATAAAATATATATCATGTTAGAAGGACTTTCCGGACAGTTTAAGGCTTTATTTAATTCGGCCGTTTTTCTGTCCTGCATATTCAGCTGGTTTTTTGCACAGTTTTTAAAAACCATAATTAAACTTTGTGCAGGAAAAGTACACAGCGCATCAGAACTTATTGAACTTTTACTTTGGCGTACAGGCGGCATGCCTTCCAGCCACAGCGCTCTTGTCGCTTGTCTTTCTACATCCATTGCTTTCAGGGCAGGTCTTGATTCAGAAATTTTCATCCTTTCATTCTGTTTTTTTATGGTTACCGTACGTGACGCACTCGGCGTAAGACGTGCCAACGGTATCCAGGCAAATGTTCTGAACAGAATCGGTCAGAGCTTAAAAGATCAGGGACTTATTGAAGAATACAAAAACTTAAAGGAAGTGCAGGGACACACTCCAATGGAAGTCATAATAGGCTGTTTGCTCGGCTTCTTTATCGGAGTAGCATTCTCAGTTCTATAGCATGAGCCTTTCAAAAAAAATATTAATCAGTTCATCCATTATCATATTCTCACTGTTTATCTTTATTTTTTTTAGAACGGTTCCTGTCAGCAAAGCCTGGAAAGGTTATACAATGATTTACGCAAAGTCTCAGGCACTGACAGAAAGCCAGATTCTTGAATATTTTTACAATAACGGCTGTCAGAACATCATAAGCCGCTACAATCAGAGTATTCCTGTTTTTTCTAATCTGGCACCAATTCAGGTACAGTCGCCGGACTCGTATATTTTTAAGAGACTCGGCTTTTTTACTGATTCAACACAGCAGTATTTTGTATTTTACATTAACGAAAACCAGACAAAACACATAAATCAGGCACTGATTCAAATTAACAGGTCAGGACTTGCACAGGCACAGTCAGACACTGCAAAAAGCTTTCCGTGGTTTATGCCTTTTATCGTACTGGCTTTTTGTGCAGTTTTGATTTACTTTTCCAAAAACAAATATCTTTTCGCTTCTTCGATTGTCCCGGTTTGCGTTCTTGCATTCTCCAGGCCATTGTATACATTCTGTTCAGCATTGATGCTTTTAAGCTTAACTCTTTTTTTAATACAGAAAATCTGGGGAAGACGCGGATTTTTTAATGACAAAAAGAACGGAATCTATCTTTTGCCGCTCATTGCAGGTCCGCTTGTTTTTCTTGCTTTTTCTTCGCTTGTTTCTTCAATTTTTTATATTTTGTGCCTTATCTGCAGTTCCGCCTGTGTTTATTTGTACCAGATTGTATATTCATATTTTGAACAAAAACGCGCATCAAGCTTTAACTTTGTCCTGATTAAGGGCTCATCCAGCATAAGGCTGATTGATTCATCAAATATCCGGGTATTCGGTGTGTTTGGCCTTCTGGTTTTAATTGTTCTGCTTCTGAGCATTTTTTCTACAGTTTCAAATCCTGTTTTTACAGACCTGAACCGACCACTGCTGCCGTCTCCGGTTAAATCATACAGCACGGATTTACCATCCCTCGACGAATTTGAAAACTGGAGCTGGAATACAATTACTTTCCCTTACAAAAAACTGAATGAAGCAAATAAAGCCTCAGAGCGGGGCACTGAGCGAGGGGCTACAATTCACCTTGACGATTATACACTTTTACAGACGGGTAAAATTCAACAGACGAATTCAAAAGTTTTAACCTTTGATTCTTCCTTTGTTGATACAATTTATGATAAAGTAAAAAAACTGGATTATCCTGCAATCGAAAAATTAATGATAAAACAGGGAAAAAATTCTTATTTTGCATATACAAATAATTCAGGTTCAAGTCATGAAAGGGCGGGTCTCTTTGTGATTCTCCTTCTTGCACTCGGACCGGCTTTATTGTGTCTGCATTTTTGGGTGGGTAAAAAACAGCAATGGCTTTAATTTATGATTTTTTGTCCGAGGATGCGGGTCTTATAACTAAAAGCGTTACAGGCTTTTTCCCGACAGTAGCAGTTATTCCTCTAAAGCACACGGACGAAGACATTGATATTTTAATTCAAAAAGACTCTGCGGTAAAAGAAGGCCAGCTAATCGCAAAAGGCTCTGAATGCTCGGTTCATTCATCATTACCCGGAAAAGTTATTGATATCTGTGAACAGACTCTCGCGGACGGTTTGAAGGGACTTGTTGCCAAAATTGAATTTTCAGGTGCCTTTACCTACACAGGAAAAAAGCAGATTCCGGCTGACTGGAAAAATTATGATTCAAATTCAATTTTGATGATGCTAAAGGAAAAGGGCATTACAAACACCTTTGCAAAATCATGCTGCCTGAGCAATCAGATAAGTAATCTTTCTGAAACCTGTTCACGGATTTTGACTGTAAGACTTTTTTCTGAAGATCCAAGCCGCTGCAGTGACAGTTTTATTACACTCAATTTCTTTGAAAAGATTAAAACCGGAGCCTACATCGTTGCAAAAGCGATGAATGCAAAGGGTATAGTTTTTGCATACGACAGCAGCACGGTTTTTAACCCTGATTTTTCTGATTACAATCAGGCACCGGTTTTTACTGTTGGAATTGATGCAAAGTCCTATCCGTGCGGTTTTATGCACGAAATAGTTCAGGCAGTTAAAAATTCAACAAAAGAACTTCCGTTCAAAAGAATCGGTAACCGTGAACTTTTTATCGACTGCCAGACAGCTCTTGCAGTGTACGACGGAATTGTTCTCGGCATTCCTCTGATGAGCCGCTATGTTCATGTAACAGGTGACTGTCTAAATGCGGCAGCCATCACAAAAATCAGAATCGGTACCACCTTAAAAGACCTTGCCCTACAGTGCGGCGGATTTAAGCGCAAAACCGCAGGAATCATCATAAACGGTGTTGTTACCGGTAATACAGTTGACTCGATGGATATTCCGGTTTCAAAGGATGTAAAGTCTGTAAGTTTTATCCCGCAGGCAAAGGTTCCGGACCAGCAGATTGAAGACTGTTCTCGCTGCGGAAACTGTATCGACATTTGTCCAGTAGGTTTGTACCCGGAAAGCCTTTACCGTTCATACACAACTCAGAACAAGGATGATGACCACTTGAATATTATAAAGCAGACCGCAATTCTTTGTACCGAATGCGCTCTTTGTAACTCAGTCTGTCCGTCACGCATTCCTTTGAGCCAGATAATCAAGTCGTTAAAAGAAAAACCTCCTAAGGAAACAAAGGAAACAATTAAGGAAACAATCGATGAAAAATAGTTTATTTGTAAATCAGCGTCCTTATAAATATTTAGCTTCCTCGGAAAAGACCGGTGCGATTATAAAACTCGCATTTTTAGGTCCCCAGCTTCTGCTTCTGGCAGTTACAAAAAGCTATATGTCACTTGCAATCATACTTTCTACCTGCGCAGCAAGCGTCGGAGTTGAATTAATCGACAGCAACTACAGCAAAAAAAATGCATTCAATTACCTTACTGCCGTAATCAACGGAATTCTGACAGGTCTTTTTCTGCCGTCAAACTATCCGGTTTATGCCGCTTTAACCATAAGTTTTTTGACAATCGCCACCTGCCGTTTTTTAATAGGCAAAAACGCAGACTGCTGGATCAACACGGTTGCATTATCTGTCTGCGTATGCTGGATTCTGGGAATGCAGGTATTTCCGGCATATCAGATAAACCAGCAGATTCTCCTTTTGCGTAACCCGGCCCTGGAACTTATCCAGAACGGAACCTTCCCGATGCTGGGCGTGGATGCAAAAATTACTTCATTTTTTAACAGAACGATTTTCTCGCTCTTCGGGGTATCAATTCCGGACGGATATATTTCTCTTTTCTGGGATACACAGTCTTTGATTCCTGCATTCCGCTTCAATCTGATTACCCTGATTACTTCGATTGTTCTGATTTCGATTGATGCAGTTAAACCGCTGATTCCGGGAATTTACATTCTTGTTTACGGAATTATGATTTATTTTGCTTCTCCGTTTTTGTACGGGGGAATGAGCGGACAGGGCGACCTTCTTCTTGCTTTTTTGACAAGCGGAATTCTTCTTTCAATTCTTTTTTTGCTGCAGGATACAGGAAAAACACCTTTGAGGGTCTGGGGCAAAATTACATACGCAATTATTGCCGGTATGCTTGCCTTCCTTATCGTAGGACCTGGAACAAGTCCTGCCGGAGCCGTATTTGTAGTTTTGATTATGAATGTGGTTTCTCCGGTTATTCAAAACCTTGAACATTACTTTGAAATGAAACATACAAAAATTGAATTAATGGAAAAAGTAAAGGAATTCCGGGAGGGCTTGGATGCTTAGTGAAGCAAATAAAAAATTACTGATTAAAATAAGCATTCTTGCCGGAACTTTTCTGGTAATTTTTGCAATTCTCGCGTCTTCAATTATCCTTTCCCGCTCATTTTATCAGAACGGATTAAGACAAAACTGCCAGGCAGTTCTTGATGATGTTTATCCAAAGTCCTACAAAACAGGCGAATACGTGGACCTTAAATCCGGCCAGAATTTCAGCGCAGCCTGCTTTAAGGCAAAAAACGTAAAAAACGGCGAAAGTGAATATTATGTAGTCATTGTCCGAATTCCGTCGATTACAGGCGCTGTTCCTGCGGTTTATCTTTACAGCAAACGTACGGGAACAATCTTTGTTTCCTACGCAATTGAAAACGGAAAGGCAGGTAACGTAATGGACGCTGAATTTTCTTCTTCCAGCATTTTGTACTGGCAGAGCCGGATTGAAGAAATGCTGATTAAAAGCGGGGCACTTAAATGATAAATAAAAACAAAGTTTACACATATATTGCAGCATCTCTTGCAATCATAATGGGTGTTCCCGGACGTATCGCCTGGGGCTTACTGATGCTGATTCATTTTAATGTTTTGATTGCACTTACAACTCTGCTTACCCACGCTCTGCGCCGTCTTGAAATTGAAGCAATGCGTGCAGCCCTAATCGCTGTAGAAATTATTGCACTTACAGTTTTGTATAAACAGGTTTTGTCAATTATCTGTCCGATTGCCGCCCTGACTCTGGGCTTTTCACTTTATCTGCCGGCCGCATCTTCAGTAATTATGACAATTCTCGTTTCTTCGTCTTTCAACGACTTAAAAACTGATATGGCAGAAAAGATGAAAGACGCCCTGGTAATAACAGGATTCTGTCTTTCGCTTTTTGTAATCCGCGATATTTTTGGATTTTCGACAATTACATTACCTTCATGGCAGAACATTATCGTAATTAAAATTCCAGTTTTGTTTTCAAGTCTGCCTTTTTCGGCATTTATCGCAACAATTCCGGGCGGCCTGATTATTACGGCGCTTGTTCTTGTATTGATTACAAAACTTAGCAGCAGGGGAGAAGAAAATGTTTAATTCAATTTTTTATTATCTTTTTGGCTGTTCGATTATTTTTTATTACGGGATCGGCCTGAACCGCCTTTTGACCCTCAAAAAAACCTATTCATCCTTTCTGTTCAACATAATCAAATCTTTGATTATTACTCTTGTACCGGTAACTCTTTCATATATCGTAATGCACTTTGTTCTGATTCCACTCAGGATGGTTGAATTATTCCCGTTTGTTACAATACTTATTCTGATTTCTGTCGCCCTTCCTGTGCATATGATGATCAGAACCGGAACTCCTGATTTGACAGAAGATTATGCACTGCCATTTTTAGCGATTATTTTGAGCCTTAACGAACAAAGTTCTTTAATCCACGCCCTTGTAATCTGTTTGTGCTGTATTATTGCATTCTATCTTTTCCTGATTTTGATTTTTGCATTCAGAAGAAGATACAGACTGTATACAAGCGAAGACGGATTTAAGCCTTACACGCTGCTTTTAATCAGTATTGCGGTTGTAATTATTGCCTTCTTCGGCCTGAATAATTCCTGGCTGATACACGGCCTGAACTGATTTTAGACTTAAAAATAATTTTAAAAAAATTATTATTTTTTCGCTTTTATTTTTCATTTACTTGGTATAAAATGATAATTCCCGGTCGTAAAAACCGGGTATCCGGTAAAATAAATTTATGAAAGTGCTGAATATTTGTCTTTCAGTCAATATTGATTCAACAATTAATTCGTCTTCCTCAGATATAGAGCGCATCTACCAGAATGTGTTCAAGAAACTCATTTCCTTTTTGTACGAAAAGCCGTACACAAAGATGACGTTTTCTTTTACCGGACCTCAGTTGAACTGGCTCGAAAAAAATCACCCGGAATTTTTACAGCTCACACACGAACTCATTCACCGCAAACAGGTTGAACTTATAGGCGGCGGATATTATTCACCGGTTTTTCCTCTTTTGTTTCCGGTAGACAGGACCGGCCAGATTGAATCCTTGACTTCAGAAATCCGCCGTCTGACAGGAAAGCGTCCGCGCGGCATGAACATCAGAAGTTCTGTCTGGGACAACTCGCTTGTTCCATGTATTAAAAACTGCGGAATGGAATATGTTTTTCTTGACAGTTCAATTTTACCGCCAGACTCAAATTTTTATCTTCCTCTTATTTTGAACGAGCAGGGTAAAACCGTAAAAGTAATTCCTGTATTCCGTAACCTTGCCCCGTCTGAAGAAAAGGATGTTTCTGCAGAAAGTTATATTAATTCATTAATCAAACAGGTAGAAAAAGCTACTAAAAACGATATTTATTCAAAAAAGACTGACGAACGAAGTGTATTCATTTATCTTTCAAATTCAAATATTAAAAAACTTCTGGACACAAACTGGCTTGATGAGTTTTTTGAAAAGGCTCACAACAATGATTCAATAAATCTCTATCTTCCAAACGAATACATCCACCGCGAAAAGAATTTTGTTTCAACTTATATAAGTCCGGGTCTTCGTGATGATATTGCAAAATGGTCTTTGATTCCGTACACTCCGACAGAAATCAGGAACAAGCATCAGATTACAGTTTACAACTTTATGCAGACTTATCACCGTTTCCGCGCGCTGTATAACCGCATGCTTTACATTTCGCTTTTAATCAACCAGTGTCACGGCGACAAAGCACGCAAAAACGCAGCACGGCAGGCGCTTTGGAAGGCACAGACCGGAGACGCCTTTATCTGTTCTCCTGATGGTATTTTTGCAAACAATGCAATCCGTCAGAGTGCTTACAGAAGCCTCACCGAAGCAGAAAAATATGTAAGAAGTGCAGACAAGTTCCGCGAAAGCGTTACAAGTTTTGATTACAACGGCGATGGTCACGACGATTATATCTGTTCAATGGACAAATATACTGCCTGCATTACACCTGTGGCCGGCTGTATCAACGAACTCGATGTCATGCACAACACAGGCAATTACACCGACAACATGATGCGCATCGAAAAATTCGACAAGGTGAGCGACGACTATGAACGCGGTCTTTTTATAGATCATCTTTTCAGCAGGGAAGAATACAATGATTATAAAAAAGGACTCCCGACCGGCTCCGGAATTTTCTCCCAGGTAATGTTTGACCAGGCTGAATTTTCAGGCCAGAAAAAAGAAATCAAACTCAAGGCAAATGCTTCATTTTCAAATATGAATCTTCCGGTATCGCTGCGTAAAAATTACATTGCAAATTCAAACGGCTTTACGATTCAATACATTCTAAAAAATGAAGGTCCGATTGCGCTGAAGGGCGTTCTTGTTGTTGAATCAAACTTTGCACAGACAGATTTTTCAAGCGCTGACACAAACTCATACAAGGTAGATGTTGTTTCTGCAGGCAGCAGCGCAGAACTCGGCTCAAAAACAAAACCGGTTTCTTCTAAAAATGTCTCATTCATGCAGATTACAGATACATCAAATGATATTTCTTTTGTACTCGTGCCGAACGAAGAATGTTCAGTAACCTGTATGCCGTTATATTTCAGGCGTCCAACCGCAAAATCAACGGCCCCGCAGGTAATCGGAACAACTTTTGTATCTTCACTTGTCTGGGATGTAGATCTTGCTGCCGGAATGGAAATGGAAAAAACAATCAATTTTTCAATCATTACGCCTAAAAAACGCAGCGTTAAAGCAAAGACAAATTAACCGGTCAATAATTGTATAAGTCCTTTATTTTTATTATAATAATTGAACTATGAATAAAAGACTTATTACTTCCGCTTTACCTTATGTAAACAATATTCCTCATCTCGGAAACTTGATTCAGATGCTTTCTGCAGACGTTTTTGCACGTTTTTGCCGCAGCCGCGGTTACGAAACAATGTACGTATGCGGAACTGATGAATACGGAACTGCTACAGAAACAAAAGCTTTACAGGAAAAGAAAACTCCCCGCGAACTCTGCGATTATTACTTTGCAATCCACAAGGATATTTACGAATGGTTCGACATCGCTTTTGATAAATTCGGACGCACTTCAAACGAAGAATGTACAGAAATTACTCAGTCAATTTTTAAAGACCTTGATAAAAACGGATTCATCAAAGAACACACTTCAAAACAGTTGTACTGTACAAAGTGTAATATGTTCCTTGCAGACCGCTATGTAGACGGCGAGTGTCCAAAATGCCACGCAACAGACGCACGCGGTGACCAGTGTGATAACTGCGGAACTCTGCTTGATCCGACACAGCTTTTAAATCCGCGCTGCCACACATGCGGTTCAACACCGGAAGTACGCGAAACAAAACATTTGTACATCGACCTTCCTTCAATCGCACCACAGCTCGAAAAATGGCTCGAAAAAGCAAGCGTAGAAGGTAAGTGGAGCCAGAACGCCATCCAGATGACAAAGGCATGGATTCGTGACGGCTTGAATGAAAGGGCAATTACCCGCGACCTTAAATGGGGTATTCCAGTACCAAAAGACGGATACGAAAACAAAGTATTCTACGTTTGGTTCAACGCACCAATAGGATATATGTCTATCACAAAACAGCTTGCTGACGAAATGAAGGCAGCAGGAAAACCAAGTTTTGACTGGAAAAAGTGGTGGCTTCCTTCTGAAAGCTCAGAAAAATTCGACGAAAAAATCGATCTCTTCCAGTTTATCGGAAAAGACAATATTCCGTTCCACACAGTAGTTTTTCCGTGTTCAGAAATTGGAACCGGCAGGGATTACACAAAACTTTATCATATGTCTTCAACTGAATTCCTGAACTACGAAAGCGGAAAATTCTCAAAATCAAAGGGTGTAGGTGTATTTGGTTCTGATGCAAAAGAATCCGGAATTCCAAGCGATGCATGGAGATTCTACATTTACTACAACCGCCCTGAAAACCAGGACTACCAGTTTACATGGAAAGACTTCCAGGAAAAATACAACAAGGAACTCATCGGAAACCTCGGAAACCTCGTTAACCGCACGCTTTTGTTCATCAACAAAAACTACGGCGGCGTAATTCCACAGGCTCCAAAAGACGAAGCTCTCTGGGCACAGGTTCTTGAACACGAAAAGAAAGCAACCGAACTCCTGGAATGGGCAGAACTCAAGGAAGCATTCCACGAAATCTTTGCAATTTCTGATATCTGTAACAAAGCATTCCAGGCCGCAGAACCTTGGAAGGCAGTAAAACAGGACAAGGCAGCCGCTGACAAAATTCTCTATAACCTTGCATACGTAATCAAAGATCTGATGATTATGATTCAGCCTTATCTTCCAAAATACTCGAAGGTTGTTGCAGGATACCTCGGTAAAACAATTTATGACGCACACTACGGTGTAGAAGCAAAACCGGACAGCCTCACATGGGCCGACCTTGGAAAGATGGAAGGTCTTGATAAAATTTCTGAAACTTCCGTTTACTTTACACCACTTGATAACAAGGCTGTTGACGCATTCCGCGAAAAGTTTGCAGGTCAGCAGAATGCCAAAAAAGAAGAAAAACCTAAAAAGCAGGAAAAGAAGGCCGACCCGGCAGAAGAAAAACCGGCACTTACTCCACAGCAGCAGATTGACTTCTTTAACGCAAATATTGAACTCAGGGTTGCCAAAATCACTGATATCAAGCCGAATCCGGACGGAGACAAGCTTTATATCGAAACAATGGATGACGGCAGCGGCACTCCACGTACAATCCAGTCGGGACTCCGCAAATACCTGACAGAAGAACAGCTTCTCGGAAAGCACGTAATTATCGCCGCAAACCTTGCTCCACGTAAAATGCGCGGAGTTGAAAGCTACGGTATGCTTCTTGCAGGTGACTACACAGAAGACGGAAAGGAATGCGTAGAAGTTCTTGAAGCTCCATGGGCAGAACCTGGAACAAAGGTTGTTTTGGAAGGCTCTGACGAAAACGCCGTTAAAAAGGCAGAAATTTCAGGAGATGAATTCTTCTCGGTAATGATCGAAGCCAAAGACGGTGTTGTTCAGGTTGCAGGTAAAAAACTTCTTGCAAAAGGAAAGGAAATCAAAACTGTAAAAGCCCTCAACGGCGAAATCGGCTAATAAGGTAACAGTGGTGTCTAAGCGATTTCAACAGACTGACTTTTGGTGTGAATTTAAATGCACACACGGCTGGAATAAAATAGCAGCGGGCGGAATAAACGTTCTTACAAGAACTTTCCGCCTGGGCTTTTTAAAGTTTTCTCTTGCATATATTCCATACGCGCCGGAAGTTGAATCAGATACTGGTTCATACATTGCCTGCATAAAAGATTACACTCAAAAAATAAAGCCTCTTCTCCCGTCAAATACACTTTGTATCCGTTACGATGTGCCTTTTGACGGCGCTTCCCTTGAAGAACGTGAATCTTTTATCAAAGATGCCCTCAAAACCGCAAAAGACACCGGCTTAAAACTCAAAAAAACTTCGGTAGATGTTCAGCCGCCTGATTCTACTTATCTTGAATTATCAAAGACAGAAGATGAAATTCTTGAGGGAATGAAAAATAAATGGCGGTACAACCTCCGTTATGCACAAAAGCATGGAGTTACAGTACGCGCCGTTACAGCAGCATCCCCTGACTTTGAAAAGGATTTGAATTCTTTTTACGAATTATATAAAACTACTGCAAGCCGCGACGGTATCGGTTTGCATCCGCTTTCCTATTACAGGGATTTGATGGAGCGGGGGGCTCCTGATTCAGCAAAGCCAGGCAAGCCGCTTGTAACTTTATACATCGCAAGCCATGAAGGAACAGACCTGGCCGCCATCATTACTCTTTTTACAAAAGACGAAGCAATTTATCTTTACGGATGCTCTTCAAATGTTAAAAGAAATCTGATGCCTGCATATCTTGTACAGTGGACAGCTATTTGCGACGCAAAGAAATTTGATTCAAAAATATACGACTTTTATGGTATTCCTCCGACTAATGATGAGGGGCACCCGATGCATGGTCTTTATTTGTTTAAAACCGGTTTTGGCGGTAAACTGGTACACCGTCCAGGAACCTTTGATGTTCCCCTTAGAGCCATGTACGGTTTTTATACAATGGCCGAAAAACTGCGGGCCGTATACCACAAAAAGTTTCTTAAAAAAATAAGAGGACGGTAAACTATGAACATGGAAGCCTTTGTTCTGGGCTGTGGCGGCATGATGCCACTTCCATACAGACATTTAACTTCAGTGCTTTTAAGACGCGACGGAGATTTGTTTCTGTTTGACTGCGGGGAAGGAACCCAGGTGTCTCTCAAACGCCTTAACCTCAAATGGAAAAAAATCAACGCAATCTTTATTTCCCATACACACGCCGACCACGTAACAGGTCTCCCGGGGATTCTCATGCTTTCGGCACAGGTTGACCGCACCGAACCTTTGTACATTTACGGTCCTCCAAAAGTAAAGGAATACATCGAGGCAAACCGTCAGGTTCTTGATATGTACATCAATTATCCCATTGTAATAAAAGAAATTACAGCACCTTGTGTTGTACACGAAGGTGAAGATTATACAATCAGATGTTTTCCGCTCTCGCACACAAAAACCTGCGTAGGCTACACACTTGAAGAAAAGAACCGTCCGGGCGAATTCAATCCGGAGCAGGCAGAAGCCCTCGGAATTCCACGGGGACCACTCTGGGGAAAACTTCAGAAGGGAGAATCAGTTCAAAATGACAGAGGCCAGACGATAGAACCTTCACAGGTTATGGGAAAAGAAAGACACGGCCGAAAGTTTTCTTTTGTCACAGACACACAGTACCTTCCTTCAATTGCAAAAGAAGTCCAGAACAGCGACCTTTTAATCTGCGAAGGAATGTTTGCAGACGACTGTCTTGACCAGGCAAAGGAAAAAAAGCACATGACAAGCCGTCAGAGCGCTACAATTGCAAAAGATTCAAATTCAAAAAGAATGGCGATGATTCATTACAGTCCGCGCTACACAGACCGTGACCTCGAACTGCTTTTGACACAGGCGCGGGAAGTTTACCCGACCGCCGAACTTACCAAAGACCGCATGATTTTTGATATTCCGTACATTGATTAGGCGGTGCGGTGAATGGTATCGCTTGTTGATTTTACAAAAGCTTATAATTCCTCGGTGGCTGTTGATAAGGTCAACATGAACTTTGAAAAGGGTAAAATCACAGGCATCTTAGGTCCGAACGGGGCAGGTAAAACAACAATTCTGAAGGCAATCTGCGCACGGCACTTTGCAACAAAGGGAAAGGTTTTAGTCAACGAAATCAACGCCTGTGACGACAGCGAAGAGATAAAAAAAATCACAGGCTTTGTAGAAGAAAGCGCCGTGTTGAATTCATCCCTTACAGTCCTCGAATACTTAAACTTTAAAGCTGAACTTTATAAAGTTCCTGAAGAAAAAATAAATTCAACCGTAAAATTATGCTCGCTTGAAGAAGTGCTAAATAAAAAAGTTAAAAACCTTTCCAAAGGCTATATGGAGCGCGTCAATTTTGCAAGCGCTCTGATTTACGAT
>JAEEGH010008557.1_pt1 | contig 24131 bp, 22 predicted proteins | sample 9134181 | NCBI WGS metagenome assembly JAEEGH01 (sample SAMN16246544, study PRJNA631951) | gut metagenome | biome: gut microbiome; feature: rumen; material: DP-attached | host: Bos | place: Iran: Karaj | collected 2018-10
GAAAAAAGGGACCTTCAAAGATCGCGTCGGAATGATGAAACGTCAACTGTTACATGAGGCTGTAAGCCATTATCGTCATATCGTTTTCGATCCTGACAAGTGCTTGCATTTTTGTGGCTCAAAACATACCTATCTGTATGTCAACGATTTGTATAAGCATTCGAAGGTGGCCTATTTGGTGGAACCCATCAGCCTCGATTTCCTGAGGATAGGCAATGCCGAACTGCCTACCGAGCGTGAAGACGTGGTGCTCTACAATCCAAGCAAACCTTCTGACATTATGAAGGAGCTCCTGGAGAGGGCGCGGTTCCATTTTGTTCCCCTTAAAGGCTTCACCCCCGAAGGCTTGGCGGAACGTTACAAAAAGGCGAAGCTTTATGTCGACTTTGGTCATTTTGGCGGACCAGAGCGTATGCCGAAAGAGGCTGTGTATTATGGCTGCAACATATTGGTAGCCAACCACAATGCCGCTGCCAACGATTTCGATGTCGCCATCCCAACGAAATACAAGGTGGACGATGGCGAGACGGCTGAGCAGATAGAAAACCGCATCGCCGACATGCTGGAACACTATGATGCGCAACATCCTGATTTTCTGCCTTTCAAGGAAAAGGTGGAACATTTGGAAGAAAACTATTTGAATCAATTGAAGGAATTGTTTTTGTCATGAACGAGATGACCATAAATAAGGAACGTCTCCATTGGGTGGATGTAGCCAAAGGCATATTGATTGTCTTGGTGGCGATGGTACATATTGTTGGAAGGGCTGAGGAACTTGATATTTCTTGTGCTGCTATCGGTGTCATTGGCTTCATTGGCAGCATATTCTGTTTTCGAATGCCCGCATTCTTCATCTTGGCCGGTTTTTGGGGCAAATACGACATGAGTTTCAAGGACTTTCTGCTCCGCAACGCCAAAGGTATGCTCCTTCCGCTGATCATCTTCAGTTTCTTGGGAGGGGTGCTGCATGAAGTTTGCTATGAAATCCTTAAGGGCTCCTACAATGCCGGTGCCTTGGAATGGCCTTTTTTGGACATCTCCCTTGATTACTGGTTTGTGTTGGCACTATTCTTGGCCAAATGCGTCTACTGGGGCGTGTGCCGCATCAGCTCAAAACAATATGTCAGGCTGTTGATCTGCCTGGGTATTTACGCCGTGGGCGTGCTGTCGCTCAAGGCTTGGTTCCTGCCCAATTTCGCCTGCTGGAAATGGGCTCTCATCATGTTGGTCTATCTCCCCATCGGACAGTGGGTGCGCGAGCATCTCAAGGGCTGGAAGCTGTTTGTGGCTGCCTTGCTTGTGTTCGTGGCGGGATGGGCCATTTATTGGTGGCAAGGGTCGGTGATCCCTCAGCCGGGCGGCGGGATGCAATACATCAATCCGATGAGCGCGTGGCCTTCGTTGCTGCTGTGCACTGCCGGCAGTGTCGTCTTCTTCAAGCTTTGTTCGTTCATCAAGCGGGCACGGCTGTTGGAACTGATAGGCCGCAATACGTTGGCCATCTATGTGATGCACTGGTGGATTGAGGTTCTGGCCATGAAGGTGTTGCGCGGTTTCTTCGCGCAAGGCGTATGGATGTCAACGGCGGCCACCCTCGTCACGCTGGCGCTCGCAGTGATCGTGCCTTGCCTGATCTCGGAGTTGCTCAACAGGCCGAAGCTAAAATGGATTCTTGGGAAGTGACATATTAAAAGAATGAAACTGTTTGTAATCATAGTAACCTACAAGGGTAAGCAGTGGTACGACCGTTGCTTTACTTCGTTACGCGCATCGACAATCCCTGTGCAGACCATCGTGGTCGACAATGCCTCCAACGACGGCACGGTGGAGTATATCCGCGAGCATTTTCCGGAGGTCTATCTAATTGAGTCGCAGGAGAACCTTGGCTTTGGCCGCGCCAACAATCTTGCCATGCGATATGCGCTCGACAATAGCTGTGACTATGTGTTTCTGCTTAACCAGGACACTTGGATCGAGCCCGATGCTATAGAGAAACTTGTCAATGTGCATGAATCGCACCCAGAATACGGTATCCTGAGCCCCTTGCATGTGGCTGCTGACGGGAAGCATCTCAATATGCTCATCGATGACGGCAAAAGCCAATTCGACAAGAATGCGGAGCTGTTGAGCGACTTGTGCTGCAGTACGGTCAAAGAGGTTTATCCCATTGCCTATGTGAATGCCGCAGCATGGCTGTTGTCACGAAAGACCTTGGAGACGGTGGGCGGTTTTGACCCCATCTATTTCCATTATGAGGAAGACGATGATTACCTGAATCGTGTGCGTTATCATAAGATGGGCGTCGGCTTGTGTCTTCAGGCAAGAATCACTCACGACCATTCCAACCTGTTTGGCTCGCTTCCGGTTTCGAAGACCCGAATCCATCGTGACCAATTGCTGAAAGTGAGGTTCGCCAATCCCAACAACAATGAATCGATAAAGAAGCATAGAAGGTATCTGTTCAGGAAGGTGATTGCTCTGTGGCTGAGAGGTGACAAAGACAACGCGAAGGCATTGTGGGCCGATTTCAAGTTTTTGGGAAAGAACCGCAAGGTGATAGAAAACAGTTGCAGGGAAAACAAAAAAACACAAGCTTCGTGGTTATGAGGGATTGGACCGCCAAATTGAAAAGGCGATGGACGCGTTTGTGGATTAAGCCTATCCGCGTATTCTGTTTTCATCAGGTGAGCGATGTGTTTGATCCCGACACCATGAAGGAATGCGATTGGATGCAGACCGAGGATTTCAAGAAGAAGATCCTAGAGTTCAAACAGCAATATACTTTTGTGTCGTTGGAGGAGGCCTACAGCCACATAGCCGACGACAGATGCAGGCTGAAACGATATGCCGTATTGACCGCTGATGACGGCTGGGCTTCGTTGAAGTCGATTCTGCCTTGGCTAGAAGAGCAGCAGGTTCCTGTTACTTTGTTTTTGAATCCCTTCTATATGGACGGTGCGCATTTTAGGGAAATGGAAACAGAACGTTATTTGCTGGAGAGTGACATTCGGAGCATCAGTGACACATATTCTGGGGTTTCCGTCGGTATGCATGGATGGGAACACTTGGATGCCTCAAAGCAAAGTGAGGACGAATTCAGAAAGAATGTGGAGCAGTCGATACAAGCATTGAAAGGTTGCAAGTCTTTTGTCCCGTTTTTTGCCTATCCATGGGGAAGGCGTAATGGGATGACGGATCGGGTGTTGAAGGAATTCGATGTGGTCCCCGTTCTGATGGATCGGATGAGGAACTACAATGATGCTTCGGTAATTCATAGGGAACTTTTGACTGATTAGAATATGGGATTGTTAAGGAAACTACGGAAAGCGAAAAGGTTTGTCGCCAAGTTCGCTGTAATGAAAACCTTGCGTTGGAGACGGCGTCTGCGCTTGTCGCGCGATGCTTCTTTCCATGTCTGTCCCCATTCGATTGTGTCGATCGACAAGAGCGCGAAAGTGACCATCAAGTCGGGAGAGCTGACGGTCAACGACTCATGGTTTGAGACTCGCAAGCGGCGCTATGTTTCCGAGTTCAGGCTCGACAAGGACAGCACTTTCGTGTGCGAGGGCGATTTCAAGCTCTTCCAAGGCGCGTCGGTCTATGTGGCGCCCGGCGCCCAACTTGTCTTGCATGGAGGCTGGTCGTTCCTCAACACGAATTCGACCCTAAACTGTTTCCATTCTATAGAGATAGGGGAGGGCTGCTATATTTCTGACAATGTGAGCATCGCTGATTCCGACTCGCATTGCATCGATGGTCATGAGGATAAGGTGAAGGCCCCCATCGTCATCGGCGACCATGTATGGATCGGCAAGAATGTGACGGTGCTGAAAGGCGTCACCATAGGCAGTGGCGCTGTCATAGGTGCCGGCGCGGTCGTGACCAAAGACGTGCCAAGCAATACGGTGGTGGCGGGCAATCCCGCCAAGCCCATCAAAACGATTGAGAAATGGGAATGAAACCTTGTAAACAGGCATGATGATGTTGAACACTCCGGTTCTTCTTATTACCTTTCTTCGCCTTGAGCACACGCGGCAGGCTTTAAGCGCCTTGAGGGAGCAAAAGCCGAAAAAGCTATACGTGGCTCAAGACGGTCCCAGGGAAGGGCATCCCGACGATATGGCCAAACTGATGGCTGTGCGTGACGCTATCGCCGAACTCGTGGATTGGGATTGCGAGCTGCACACCCTTTATCAAGACAAGAACCTGGGCTGCGGCCGAGGACCTTACGCCGCCATGTCATGGTTTTTCGAAAACGAAGAGAAGGGAATCGTATTGGAGGACGATATCAACCCTCATCCTTTGTTTTTCCCCTATATGGAAGACCTGCTGGAGCGCTACAAGGACGAAGAAGCCGTAGGAATGGTGACGGCCCATAACATGCAGCGGTATTATTCCAAGAAGAACTCATATTATTTCACTTATGAGATGGCGGGCACGTTGGGCTGGGGAACCTGGAGAAGAGTGTGGAAGGACTTTGATTTCAACATCCCGTTTGATGCCGAGTTGTTGGATGGGTCGCTCAGGAAATATGGCATGCCCCGACTCTGCAGAAAGAAAACCATAGATAACTATAAGAAATGGCTCTCGGGCGACCGTCACGATTGCTGGGACTATCAGTTTGACTATTATTTGCTGGTCAACCATTATCTCAATGCTCGGGCCAATTCCTGTCTGACTTCCCACGAAGGCGATGACGGGGATGCCACCCATACGGGATACTCGAATCCGGGTTATAGCATGGAGGTTGATGCCTCTCGTTTCGAAACGATTACTCATCCCGGTTCTGTGAAAGTGGATGGCTCAGTAAAATGGAGGATGCTGAAAAGGGAAGTTCATGTTTGTCTTAAAAAATCATTTTGAAATATGATTAGGTCTTTGTTGTCTTCAGTCGGAGATCATTGCTCGGTAGATTCGATTGCCTCTTGGATTGAAACCAGGAACAGAGAGGTGTCGGTGGAGGTGGAACGTATCCCTTTCAGGGCGATGGATAAGTGGGAAGTGATGCCCGATAACAGCTTGCGTCATTCGAGCGGCATGTTTTTCTCCATCGAGGGCATTAGGGTTCGGACCGACTATCCAACGCCTACCGAATGGGAACAGCCGATCATTAACCAACCCGAGATAGGCTATTTAGGCATTCTCGCCAAAGAGTTCGATGGGGTCCTTCACTTCTTGATGCAGGCCAAGATCGAACCGGGCAATGTCAACAATGTGCAATTGTCGCCTACCTTGCAAGCTACCAAAAGTAACTATACGCGAGTGCATGGAGGCAAAAACGCTGCCTACCTTGAGTATTTCAGGAATGCCAAGTCGGAGCAGATCATCCTTGACCAACTGCAATCTGAGCAGGGAGCCCGTTTCTTGAGGAAACGCAACCGCAACATGATTGTCAAAGTGGATGCCGACATCCCTGTGTATGAGGACTTCCGATGGATGACATTGGGGCAGATCAAGGAGCTGATGCAGCGCGACAACTGCGTGAATATGGATACCCGTACGGTCATCGCAGGAATCGATTTTGCAGAGCAGTCGGTTTCGGAAGTAGACATGGCCGAGATGTCGAACTTCGGTCGGGGCATGATTGAGTCGGCGCTGACCCAAAAAGGCGTGAAGTCCTTGCGAGAAGTGCTTTCATGGCTCACAAGCCTGAAGTCGAGATATGACCTCATCGTCGAAAAGGTCCCGTTGAATCAGATTGAAGAATGGGAGTGTAAAGACGATGAAATAGTACGTTACGACAAGAAATACTTCCGCGTGCTTGGCGTGAGAGTCCATATTGATAACAGGGAAGTCGTGTCGTGGTGCCAGCCTCTGGTCCAGCCCATGCAGCAAGGCATCTGTGCCTTTATCGTCAAAAAGATAGGGGGCATTTACCATTATTTGGTCCAGGCCAAGTTGGAATGTGGCAACCGGGATGTCTTTGAGTTGGCTCCCACGGTCCAGTGTCTGACGGGGAGCATCTTCAATGGGGCTCCGAGACCTCCCTATACGAATTATGTGCTCAATGCGGGGAAGGAACAAATCATTTATGATGCCTTGCAGAGCGAGGAAGGCGGCAGGTTCTATCACGAGCAGAACCGAAACATGATTGTGGAGGCCGATGAGGATTTCCCCCTGGAGTTGCCTCCTACATACCAGTGGATGACGTTGGGGCAAATCAACGAGTTCATGAGATACAGCAATTATATTAACATCCAGGCGCGAAGCTTGATTGCAGCCATAAAATACAAATAAGGAAGAGCCATCAAACATCATTGATCGACTGGTATAAAAACTGACGGACTATGAATAAACCCATTTATGTTACCATGCCGACGCTTGCGCCGCAAGCCGAGGTGGACGAGCTGCTCAAAGGCGTTTGGGAAAGTGGAATCATGACCCACAACGGGCCTTTGCTGCAACGCTTCGAGAAAGAGGTGGCCGAGTATTTGAATGTTCCCCGCATGGTGGCCTGTACCAACGGGACCCTTGCCTTACAGATAGCGATAAAAGCATTGGACCTGCAGGGTGAGATCATCACTACGCCGTTTACGTTCATTGCCACCATCTCGTCCATCATGTGGGAACACTGTACGCCGGTTTTTGCGGATATCGACCCCGAAACCTTCAATATCGACCCGTCAAAGATAGAAGAGAAGATCACCAGTCATACGGTGGCGATCATGCCCGTGCACGTGTTTGGCAACAGCTGTGATATCGAAGCAATTGACGCCATTGCAGCCAAGCATGGGTTGAAGGTGATCTATGACGCATGCCATTCTTTTGGTGTGAAATACAAAGGCAAGTCGGTCTTCGAATATGGCGATATCTCGGTGACGAGCTTCCATGCGACCAAGATGCTGAACACCGCCGAAGGTGGGGGTTGCTTTGCTCATAGCCCGGAACTTGACGAGAAAATGCGGCGCATCCGTTACTTCGGGTATGAGAAGAATGGTGATATTGTTGAGGAAGGCTTCAACGGAAAGATGACGGAGGTGAATGCGGCCGTGGGCATCGCAAACCTGGCCTATGTGGATGCCGCCCTCGCTGACCGTAAAAGGAAATATGCGTTGTACAAGGAACTGCTGGGTGCCAATGGCAGTCTGTGTTTCCAAAAGATCGAAGACGATTCCTGTAACTATAGCTATTTCCCGGTGGTATTTCCTGATGAGCAGACGACACTGCGCGTGATGGAGCACCTGCAGGCTCATCAGGTGTTCCCTCGCAGGTATTTCTATCCGTCGGTGAACACCTTCAGTCATTTGTTGCCCTATACGCCTATGCCTATGTCGGAAGATCTGGCGAGCCGTATTTTGTGCCTGCCGCTTTATTATTCCTTGACAGATAGACAAGTGGAATATATTGTATCGTTGATTAGCTGTTAGGGTGAGAAATCTATAATAATTGTGCCTATGAAAAAAAATGTCCTTGTATTTCCCTGTGGCTCGGAAATAGGTTTAGATGTATATAGTTCTGTTTGCTATTCTTCTTACTTCCATCTCATAGGAGGCAGTTCGATAGATGATCATGGGAGGTTCGTCTATGAGGATTACATTCCCGGTATTCCCTATTTCGATTCGCCAGATTTTATCCCGACACTAAAAAACATCATCCGTTCCAGAAACATTGATGCTATTTATCCTACACTGGACCCTGTGCTTACTTTTCTGAAAGAGCATGAGGCCGAGCTTGATTGTAAAGTTGTGGCATCCTCATTGGAAACGACTCGGCTATGTCTCTCCAAGGAATTGACTTATCAAAGGTTGAACGGAATTGTCAGGGTCCCCAAGGTGTTTGATGCTGACAACGTGCCCGAGACCGCATTCCCGGTATTTGCGAAACCCAAAATAGGTTATGGGTCCAGAGGCACAATGAAACTGAATAGCGTTAACGATGTGAAGAATTGCGTAGCGGGGAGAAGCGATATGATGATTCTGGAGTATCTTCCCGGTGAGGAGTATACCGTTGATTGTTTCACGGATAAGGATGGAAAACTGTTGTATTTCGGGGCGAGAATAAGGAATAGGATTAGGAATGGCATTAGTGTAAACACGTATTTTGTTGATAATCAAGAAGAGTTCAGAAGCCTCACGGAAAGCATCAATGCTGAAATAGCATTCCGAGGTGCATGGTTTTTTCAGGTAAAAAGAGATGGCAATGGCGAACTGTGCCTTCTTGAGGTAGCGTCTCGTATAGGAGGATCTTCATTGGCTTCAAGGGCCATTGGAGTCAATCTTCCCCTTCTTTCCTTGTTTGATACCTTTGATTATTCGGTGGATGTGATCAAAAACGAATATCATGTTGAATTAGACCGTGCATTGGATAATAAGTATAAATCGGATCTGGAGTTCGATGAGGTCTATTGCGATTATGATGACTGCCTGATACTGGATAAGACCAAAGTGAATGACAAAATGATCAGTTTTCTGTACAAATGTTTGAATGAGCATAAGAAACTGTATTTACTTAGCAAGCATGAGGGCGATCTGGGCAAGGAATTGGCAGCATTCCGTCTGAATCAACTGTTTGACGAGGTTATACATATAGGAAAAGACGCGGACAAGGCGGATTATATCCATTCAACAAAAGCCGTTTTCATTGACGACTCTTTTGCTGAAAGACTCAATATAAAGAATAGACTGCATATTCCTGTATTCAGCCCGGATATGATAGACATTTTACTTTGATACTGATGAAAACACCTAAGGTCTCCATAGTATGTGCCGTATATAAGCACGAAGCCTATCTGCGCAAGTGCTTTGATGGCTTCGTCATGCAGAAGACGGATTTCCCCTTTGAGATATTGGTCAACGACGACTGTAGCCCCGATGGCTCGGCTGAAGTCATGCGCGAATATGAGAGGAAATATCCGGAACTGTTCCATTGCATCTACCAAGAAGAGAACCAGTATTCGAAAGGCAAGATATCTTGGTGGGAAGTGCTTTTCCCGATGGCCCAAGGCGATTATATAGCCATCTGTGAGGGCGACGATTATTGGATCGACCCGTTCAAATTGCAGAAGCAGGTCGACTTTATGGAACAGCATCCCGACTATGTGGCCTGTTTCCATAATGCCAGGGTGCAACACAAAGACCATGTCTCTCTTTTCAATGCCTTGGACGAAAACCATAATCCCTCAACCGAAGACATCATCAAGCGTCATTGGTTCATCGCCACGCCGACATTGCTCTTTCGGAATGTGCTGCACGATTATCCCGAATGGAGAGGTGAGATTGTCAACGGTGACTACCTGCTTGAGCTTCTGTTGGCAAGAGAAGGCAAGTTTTATTACATGGACGATGTGATGGCTGTGTACAGACAGGACGGACAAGGGATGTCATCGGTTTTGAAAAAGGATAAGGTGGATATGGTTGACAGACTCATTGATTTGTTGAATAGGATGAGGCCTTATTATGACGAAAAATATGCATCTGCGTTTGACGAGTCCATTGAGAATCATCAAAAGGTAAGAGCAAACTACGCCAAAGAAGCCTATTATGAACAGCATCCGCTGGCAAGATTCTTTAGACCTAAGACCTACAAACGCAAAATCAAGAAATGGCTCAGAAAGGTAGTCCAATGACACTCTCTATCATTACCATCAACCGCAACAACGCCGCGGGTCTCGAGAAGACCATGCAGAGCGTGGCCGCCCAGACCTGCAAGGAGATCGAGTATATCGTCGTCGACGGTGCCTCAACCGACGAGAGCGTCGAAGTCATCAAGAAGCTGGAACCGCAGCTCGCTCACCTGCAATGGGTGTCGGAGCCCGACGCGGGCATCTACAACGCCATGAACAAGGGCATCCGAATGGCCTCGGGCGACTACATCCAAATCCTCAACTCGGGCGACTGCCTCGCCGCTGCCGACGTGACGGAGTGCATGCTGCAAGCCCTTGAGGAGAAGGGCAACCCCACGATCCTCTATGGCAACATGGTGAAGTGCTTCCCTGACGGTCGTCGTTATGTTGACAACGGCTATGGGGGGCAAGAGCCCACCTTCCTGTCCTTCTATCTCGGCACACTCAACCACGACCCGACCTACATCCGCCGCGACCTGTTCGGGAAATACGGCTATTACGACGAGTCGCTGAAGATCGTTTCCGACTGGAAGTGGTTCATGGAGGCTATCATCCAAGGCGGCGAGAAGCCTGAATATGTCGATATCAACGTCACGCTGTTCGACATGACGGGCGTCAGCGAGAGCAACAGTGCTTTGGTCAAGGAAGAGCGGGAACGGGTGCTGCGCCAGACCTTCCCCGCCGCATTGCTGGCCGACTATGAGCGCTATGCCGACCCCATCGATCGCTATGAGCGGCTCAAGCGGCATCCCTGGGCTTTGAAACTGACACACTTTATAGAAAGAGTCCTGTTCAGGAAAGAAAAACGCAAGGGCAAGAAAACCAACACTATACAATAAAACTACTAACAATTAAAAAAAAGAAAGGGTACGATTATGACAAACTTAGTCGGAAAATGGAAAGTCGCTCAAATGCCAGACTTTAACAACGAAACGGAACGCTTTGAATGGACCAACGTCGAGGTTCTTCTTTCCCGAGACGATGCCGATAAGGACACGCGCCTGATGGGGAGAATGCAGATTGTTTTCGCCGAAGACGGAACTATCACCTTGTTGACGCCAATCCCTGAGGAGGCTACCCAGGAAGAGGTGGATGCAGCAGTGAAGTCTGGCAGAATCACGTTGAGAGATGGCATGATGCTCATGGGCGAGAATCATTGGAAAGTCGAAGATGGAAAAAACATGGCCGATACCGGTCTTGAAGGCGAATTGATGGGCGAGAAGGTCGGTCCCTGGGAAGAACTCAAGGAGGTTGAAGACGGAATGATCGAGATGGCGATGCTCCACATCGCTCGCATTGAATAAATGAGACTGAGTGTCGTCGTCCCCGTCTATAACGTGGAGTCTTATCTGCGTAAATGCATCGACAGCCTGCTCAACCAGGACCTGACGGAGGACGAGTACGAGATTATTTTGGTGGATGATGGCTCCACCGACCGAGGTGGAGCCATCTGCGACGAATATGCCTCGCGCCATCCTCATGTCAGCGTGTTGCACCAGCCCAATGGTGGACTCAGTGCAGCCCGCAACAGCGGCATCGACATGGCCCAGGGAAACTATGTCATGTTCGTCGACTCCGACGACTATCTCGATCCCAATGTCCTGAAAGCCCTGGTCGACAAGGCCGAGGCCGACGGCTTGGACGTGCTGCGATTCAACTACCGGAATGTCGACGAGCGATACGAGGCGTTTGAGCCTAACAAGGTGAGCAAACCCTTTGTGGACTACCGCGACGAGGTGTGCGACGGCCCGACCTTCCTTGTCGAGCGTTTGGGTTACGGCTGCTATGCCTGGCAGTTCCTCGTCAGACGCTCGTTGCTCGTAGGATGCCGTTTCTCCGAAGGCATTTACTTCGAGGACACCGACTGGACGCCACGCCTGTTGCTCAAGGCCTCACGAGTCACTTCGACCGACCTTGTCGTTTACAATTACCTGCAACGTCAAGGCTCCATCACCCAAAGCGTCGACATAAACAAGAAGCGCAAGGCGGTCGACGACAAGATGTCGCTCATCGATGCGATGAAAAAGCTGATGGGGGAGGTGGCCGACATGCGTTGGTTTGAAGGCATGGTGGCCCAGTTGACCCTGTCGGTCATCGACGATGTCAGCACCTCATTCTATAAGGAACGGAGGCTCTACCTGAAGGGTTTGAAGTCGCGCAAGGTGTTTCCCCTATCGACCTATCACGCCACTGCCTCCGCGAAACGTAAGATCAAGTGGGCGAATCTCTCGCCCTCCTTGTCGTGTCTACTTCTTCACTTGAAAAACGGATGATGAGATGAAATTGGTAGCAGCCACTGGCGGCCTCGGCAACCAGATGTTCGATTATGCCTTCATGGTGCGCCTCTCGAAGGAGCACCCGGCACGCTTGTTCCATCCTTACGGCGACAAGTCGGGGCGGTATGGTCACGCAGGCTTCCAGTTAGAAGAGATCTTCGCCCTGCGTCCTGAGGACAGGAGCCGTCATCTTGGGACGACTTTGTTTGGTGTCTATTGGCATGTCATCAGGGTGTTCCCGAAGAAGATGCGTCCGTTCTTGCTGAGGCTGGCAGGCATGAGCGAGGTGAAGGTGGCCGAGAACTTCGTGTTCTATCCCGAAGTGCTGCGGTCGGCCCACAAAAACGAGCTCTTCATGGGCACCTGGCAGAGCCAACGCTATTTCGAGGGTGCCGAAGAAGAGGTGAGAGAGGCTTTTGCCTTCAAGGAAGAGCTGCTGAACGAGCCTTCGCGCAAGATGAAAGAGGCCATCGAGAGCTGCAACGCGGTGTCGCTCCACGTGCGCCGCGACGACTACCTCTCTACGACCTATGCACAAGGCTTCGGCGGCATCTGCACGACGGCCTACTATCAAAAAGCCATCGCCTATATGAAAGAAAACACGGACCATCCGAGGCTCTTCGTCTTCTCCGACGACATCGGATGGTGTCGCAACAACCTTGACGTGGCCGATGCCACCTTCGTCGACTGCAACCACGGCGACGAGAGTTGGCAGGACATGTACCTCATGAGCCGCTGCCAGCACAACATCGTCGCCAACAGCACCTTCAGTTGGTGGGGCGCTTGGCTCAACGCCCATCCCGACAAAATCATCGTCGCCCCCGACCGTTGGTGGAACGGGCTGAAAGACGACGTGGTGCCCGACGAATGGGTGCGCGTCAAAGGAGATGCAACGCTATGATACCCAAGACAATACACTATTGCTGGTTTGGCCATGGCGACATGCCCGAGCAGGCGCAACGATGCATCGCCTCATGGCACGAGCATATGCCCGACTATGAGTTCAAGCATTGGAGCGAAGACAACTTCGACCTCGGCATGAACGCCTACGCGAAAGAAGCCTACGAAGCCCGCAAGTTCGCCTTTGTGAGCGACTATGTGCGCCTTTGGGCCTTGGAACGCGAAGGCGGCATCTACCTCGATACCGACGTGGAGGTGTTCAAGCCTTTCGACGACTTGCTCGGCTATCATGCCTTTGCCGGCTTCGAGGGCAGCAAACACCTGCCTGTGGGTACCTGCGTGATGGCCTCCGAGGCGCATGGCATCTGGGTGAGCGAACAGCTTGAGGCCTATCGCGGCCGTCATTTCGTGAAGGCCGACGGCACGCCCGATATGACCACCAATGTGCAGTTCATCACGGCCAGGATGTGCGAGGACGGCTTCGCGCCGAACGGCGTAGAGCAAGACTACAAAGACCTGCATGTGTTCCCCGTCGAGTATTTCTCGCCTCGACACACTACGGGCGAATACCTGCGCACCGACAACACCTATTGCGACCATCTGGGTCTCGGCACTTGGGACGACAAGCAGAGAGGCTTGAAGGCCCGGGTGGCGAAGCTGGTGGGTCCCAAAGCTGCTGCCCGTCTCATCAAGTTGAAGCGCCGTTTGTTTGGATAACCCGAAAATGACTATTTTTGCCCCCGATTAGGGAACCATGTCATGCAGACCTATTTTCCGAAATATTTCACGACACGCGCCATCATCGCCTACTTTGTGACCTTGGCTTTGGTGAGTGGTATCTTCATGAGCCGGGTTATGCCTTTTGAGTTCGTGTTGTTCGGCGTCGTCTCCGTGGTGGTGTTCTTCGTGTTCGCCAACAAATTGACGATGTCATGGGTGAAATACCCCGAACGGTATTTTTCCAGGAAACTGTTTTTCACAGCATTGTTTATCCGACTGGTCTATGTGGTTGTCATTTATTTCTATTACATCAGCGCGACAGGTGAACCCCATGCTTTTCATGCCGCCGATGAACACTTCTATCACGATGCAGCCAAGGTGTGGTATAACTATGGCTTGGAGGAATTCAGAGGCTATCTGAAAGACTGGGCTGATTTTTCTGACTCGGGGTATTGCTGGTGGTTGGCGATTCTTTATTTGCCATTGGGCCCATACGTATTGGTCGGCCGTGTGGTGAAGTGCTTCATTGACGCGTTCACCTGTGTACTCATCTACAACCTGGGTAAGCGCAACTTCAGCGAGAGCGCCGGACGTATCGCAGGCATCTTCTACATGCTGATGCCCAATGCTTGGCTCTATTGTGGTGTGACGCTGAAAGAGATAGAGATGGCGTTTATGATCGTGCTGTTCGTGGAGCGAGGAGATTCGGCACTTCATTCGCCGAAGATCAAGATCCAGGACCTCATCTTGCCTATGATCATCATCGTGGTGATGCTGACGTTCCGCACTGCCATTGCCGCAGTGTTGGCCGCGGCCTTGGTGGCGGCCCTCATTTTCAGCTCCAAGAAACAGCTGCAGCTTTGGAAGAAGATCCTGTTTACCTCCATCTTCGCCATCTGGATGCTGGCGACGGTGGGCGTGGAACTGTTCCAGGAGACCGTGACGATGGTTGAGAGTAGGAACGAACAGCAATCTGCTGGTTATCAATATCGTATGGAACGTGAGGGTGGCAACAACTTCGCCAAATATGCCTCGGCCTCGGTGTTTGCCCCCTTGATTTTCACCATCCCGTTCTCCTCAATGGTGGAGGTCTACCAGCAGGAGAACCAGATGATGATGAACGGTGCCAACTTTGTCAAAAACATCATATCAGGTTTGACCATCCTTGCCATGTTTTTGCTTCTGAAGCGAGGCGACTGGCGAAAACATGTGCTGCCCATCTCGGTGATGTGCGGCTATCTGGTGGTACTGGTATTCAGCAACTTCGCCCACTCCGAGCGTTTCCACTTCCCCGTGCTGGCGCTCGAGCTGCTCTTTGCTGCCTACGGTGTCACCCAGCTGACCAACAAGCATAAGCGTTGGTATGTGATCTGGCTGGTGGTGATCTGCATCGCCAACATTGCATGGGCTTGGATCAAACTGGCAGGAAGAGGACTGGCATGAGGATTCTTATCGTCGCTTCACACAACAAAGACAGTTTCGCGCCTTTCATCGTCGAGCAGGCCGAGGCTCTCAGAGCCTGGGGCTGCGAGGTGGAGTTTTTTGGACTGCAGGGCAAAGGTGTGAGAGGTTATTTGGGCAACCTTTCCGCCTTGAAGCGCAAGATCAAGGAGTTCCGTCCCGACGTGGTGCACGCCCACTACGGCCTCTCGGGGTTGCTGGCCAACTTGCAGCGTAAGGTGCCGGTGGTGGTGACCTACCACGGCTCCGACATCAACGACCCTGAGGTGCGCGGTTACTCCAAGATAGCCATGCGCCTTTCGGCATGGGACGTCTTCGTCTCGCGCAAGACGATGGAGATCGCCCAACCCAAGAAGAAATATGCGCTTATACCATGCGGCATCGACCTGTCGGAACTGCAGCTGACCAACACGAAAGCGGCCCGTCGGCAGATGCATCTGTCGTTCGACAAACGCTATATCCTCTTCTCGGGTGCTTTCGACAACACGGTGAAAAACGCGCCTCTGGCCCAAGAGGCTGTCGCGTTGCTGCGTGACGAGCCTGCGGAACTGCTGGAGTTGAAAGGCTATTCGCGCGAGGAGGTGACCCTGCTGATGTGCGCCGCCGACGCCTTCCTGATGACCTCGTTCACCGAAGGCTCCCCCCAAGTCGTCAAAGAGGCTTTGGCCTGTGGCTGCCCCATCGTGAGTGTCGACGTGGGCGACGTGAGAGAACGCATCGAAGGCGTGGAAGGATGCTTCGTGGCCGACACCCGCGAACCCGAAGCGTTGGCTCAGCTGCTGCAGAAAGCCATCGCCTTCGAAGGCAAGACAAAAGGCCGCGACAAGCTGCTCGCCGACGGGTTGGACAACCCCATGGTGGTCCAACGGCTGATGAAAATATATGTTTCTGTATGTCGAAGGTAATTGAGATACAAGACATCGTGCTTGCTGATTGGGACGCGCTCGTCGCTGCCTCGCCCGTGGCCACGTGGTTCCAGACTAAGGAGGCCTACGATTTCTTCGACAGTCTCTCGTTCCTTGAGGCCTTTGCTTTGGGCATCGAGAGCGGTGGGCAGTTGAAAGGCGTAGCGGTGGGCTTCGTGCAAAAAGACGGCGGCAAACTCAAGCAATACCTCTCGCGACGGGCCATCGTCAACGGAGGGCCGCTGCTGGCCGACGACACCACCGACGAGGAGCTCTCGCTGCTCCTGAAGGCCTTGAAAGCCAGGCTGCGGCGGAAGGCCATCTATATTGAGACGCGCAACTTCAACGACTACGGACGCTGGCGTCAAGCTTTTGAAGAGACAGGCTTCGCCTACGAGCCGCATTACGACATATGGGTCGACACGAGCAGCATGGAAGTCGTCGATGCCAACTTAGGTAAAAGCCGCAAGCGCGACATCCGCGTGTCGTTGCGTGATGGTGCCACCTTGGTGACAAATCCGACGCTAGAGCAAGTTCGGTCTTATTATCAGATACTGAACGACTTGTATCAAACCAAGGTGAAGACACCGCTGTTCCCCTTGGAGTATTTTGAACGGCTTTACGGGCTGCCGTCGTCGGCATTCCTGCTCGTGGAATACGAAGGACAGATCGTGGGCGGCACGGTGTGCGTGGGGCTGCCTGGCCAGGCGCTCTACGAGATGTTTGCCTGCGGGCGCGACGGTGTCCACAAGAATATCTTCCCTTCGGAGCTGGCCACATTTGCCGGGCTCCAATATGCCGTCGAGCATGGCATACCGCGTTTCGACATGATGGGTGCCGGCAAGCCTGATGATGGAGGCTACGGCGTGCGCGACTTCAAGCTGAAGTTTGGCGGCACGTTGATGGAGCTAGGCCGAAACAAATGCGTCTGCAACCGTTTGCTCTATGGCATCGGGAAGATGGGCATAAAGATAATGAAAAGACGATGAACATCCTGATCGATATCAACCATCCGGCGCATGTGCACCTGCTGCGCAACGCCTATAAGATACTGGTCGAGAAAGGCCATGAGGTATACGTCGCCGTCAAGGAGATCCCTGCGGCGATGAAGCTGCTCGACCTGTATGGCATCCCATACATCAACATCGGGAAGAAAGACGACGCCCTCGCCAAAAAGGGTATGGACCAGCTGACCTTCGATCTCAGGCTGCTCAAGATAGTCAGGCAGCATCATATCGGGTTGGGCATCGGCTCGTCGATCAACATCCCGCACGTCAGCAAGCTGAGCCGCATGAAGAGCATCATCCTTGATGACGACGACGATGAGGCGGAGCCTCTGTTTGTCAAGTTCGGGCATCCTTTCTCCGACGCCATCCTGACACCCTCCGCCATCAGGAGGAAGTCCAAGAAGGCCGTCTATGTGGACTCCTACCACGAGTTGGCTTACCTCCATCCGAGCCGTTTCACTCCCGACCCCGCCTTGCTTCGCGAGGCGGGTCTCGAAGAAGGGGAGACCTTCTTCGTCTTGAGATTCAACGCTTTCAAGGCGCATCACGACGTGGGCGCCGCAGGGCTGTCGATTGAGGACAAACGCCGTCTGGTGGAGCTGCTGCGTGCCAAGGGCAAGGTGCTCATCACCACCGAACGCAACATCGACGACGAGTTCAAGCCCTATCAGCTGAAGGTGTCGCCCGAGAAGGCGCACTCGCTGATGTATTATGCCACCATGTTTGTCGGCGACAGCCAGACGATGACCTCCGAGGCCGCCGTATTGGGCACCCCGGCGGTCAAGTGCAACACCTTCGCGGGTCGTTTGGCCGTGCCCAACGAGTTGGAACAGAAATACGGGCTGTGCTATTCGTTCCTTCCCGAGCAGCATGAGGCGTTCTTTGCGAAAGTCGACGAGTTGCTCGCCATGCCCGACCTGAAAGGGGAGTGGCAACGCCGTAGGGAGCAGATGCTCGCCGAGAAAATTGACTATACGGCTTTCATAGTCTGGTTCGTTGAGAACTTTCCCAAGAGCAAGAAGGCCGTTATGAAACATCCTGAATATCAAATTGACTTCAGATGAGCAGAGACTTCACGCTGAAGAAATACACCGAGTTGCTCCAGTGTTTGGTGGGCCAGGGCTATCGCTTCATCACTTTTGAGGAGTATTGCGCCCAAAAGGAGACGTTGGCCGACACGCCTTTCGTCATCCTCCGTCACGATGTCGACCTGAAAGCCGCCAACTCGTTGGCTGCCGCTGAGATAGAGCATTCGCGGGACCTAAAGGCGTCATATTATTTCCGCGTCGTCGAGCAGAGCAACAAGCCCGAGATCATCAAGGCCATTGCCGCCTTGGGGCATGAGATAGGCTATCACTACGAGGACATGACGATTTGTGAGGGTGACGTTGAGAATGCCATCAAGCACTTTGAAAGTCAGTTGTCTTATTTCCGCCAATACTATCCCGTCAAGACCATCTGCATGCATGGTGCTCCAAGAAGCCGATATGACGGTCGCGACCTGTGGAAACAATATGACTATCACGACTTTGGCATCGTCGGCGAGCCCTATTTCGATGTCGACTTCAGCAAGGTCTTTTACCTGACCGACACGGGACGGCGATGGGACGGCTTCAATGTGAGCCTTCGCGACAAAGTGCCTGTGTATCAAGACGAATGGGTGCGTCAGGGGCTGGTGTATCATGCCACCGACGACATCGTGGAAGCCTTGGGTGAGGGCCGTTTCCCCAAGCAGCTGATGATGACTACCCATCCGCAACGGTGGACTGATAGCAGGCTGGCCTGGATGAAGGAATGGGCCGGTCAGTCGATAAAGAATGTGGTGAAAAGGCTTCTCGTGCATCGCGGTTAAGAAAAATTTCGTATTTTTGCACATTGAAACATGATAAAAGTAATAGTAACTCTATGAAAACCAATAAGATAGTGTTATTTATCTCCTTTATGGTGCTTGCTTTGGCATCGTCGTCGTGTGTGACCACCAAGCATGTGCGCTATTTGCAGGACATGCCCATCGAGGGCCTGCCCATCAGCAAGACCTTGGAAGCCACGGTGGCTCCTTACGACGAGCTCCGCATCCAAGTGGTGACCAAGTCGGGCCAGAACGAGGAGTTGCTGAAGCCCTTCAACCAGTTGTTTGGCGCGAATGGGGGTAACGCAGGCAATACCAATGGCAACGGCTCGCTGTCAGGTTATCTGGTTGATGCAAGGGGCAATATCCAGTTTCCCGTGTTGGGTGAAACCCATGTGGAGGGGCTGACGCGTCTGCAGCTGCAAGACACCATTGCTGCCCGCATTGTGCGTAATGGATATCTCAAGGATCCTTTGGTAGTGGCCCGTTTCATGAACTTCAAGGTGTACTTCTTGAGCAGCTCGGGCGGTAAGGTCATCAGCGTGCCCAACGAACGATGCACCTTTTTGGAGGCCTTGGCCATGGCGGGCGGCGTGGACTGGTATACCCGTCGTGACCGCATCGGCGTGATGCGCGAGGTGGGCAACAAACGCGTGATCCATTACCTTGACCCGCGTTCCACTGAGATCTTCAACGACGAGTTCTTCGTGCTTCAGCAAAACGACATTATCTTTACCGAGGAGCGTCCCTACAAGTTCTTCAGCAACAACCTAAGCACCGTGTTGGGCTTGGTTTCATCGCTTGCCTCTGTTTTGGCGATATACACGATGATTTACTCCATCACCCACCAGAAGCAATGAAATTGAGTCTGTTGGTTTTATTAACCCTGTAACCTGTTTGATAACATGGCAGAAAACAATACAAGCAACAATCCGGTTGACGAAAAGACCAAGAGGCCGGAAGACATCAATTCGTTTTTCGACGAAAGCTCGACCAGTGGCTTCAAGTTCAAGGACTTGGTTTTTCTCGTGTTGCGCAACCTGCATTGGTTTGCCATCTGTGCCTTGATAGGAGGTACCATCGCCTACTATAAAGTCAGGAAAGAGGAACGGATTTATTCCAGTTACGCCTCATTGTTGATCAAGACCACCCAAAGCAGCGGCTCTGAGTCTCTTCGTGGCTCGGCGGCGTTGAATGCCCTTTCGGGAGGCCCCATCATCAGCTCTGTCAATAACGAGATCATGATCCTGAAGTCGCAGTCGATCATGGAAGCCATGGTGCGCGAACTGGACCTCAACGTTTCCTATTCCTACAAGACCAAGGTCTCGAAGCGCAACAAGGACCTTTACAAGGAGTCGCCGGTGGAAGTCGACTTCCCTGAGATGGATGAGCAAGCCAGTGCTGCTTTTAGCGTGAAGCCCCTTGATGGCGAGCATGTGATTCTCGACGATTTCGGCGGCGACATCCCTGCGATGAAAGTGCGCCTCAACGACACGGTGATCGCGCCGTTCGGTAAGATTGTGGTGAAACCCACATGGCGATACAACGATTTCTACAACACCGCCATTACCGTCAGCCATCGTCCGGTTTCGTCGGTGGCCGGGGTCTATCGTGGTCGGGTGAACGTTAGGAGAGACAACGAAAAGAATGCCATTCTGCGACTCTCGGTGAACGACACATCGCCCCTGCGAGCCGCCGACGTGCTCAACGCCCTCATGGATGCCTACAACAAGGAGTCGATTGCCGACCAACAGCGCGTGCTTGACTACTCGGAGAAGTTCATCAACGACCGTATCGAGTTCCTGATGAAAGACATCCAGGAATACGAACAAGTGTCGGTCGACTTCAAGCGCAGCCACAACATTATCGACACAAAGAACTATGGCCAGGCGTATGTGGCCACCAGCGCAGCACTGACCGAAGAAGCCAAGAATCTTGGCAGCCAGGCGGATATGTTGCGTTATCTGCTGAGCTTCACGAAAACACACACCGACGAGATGATTCCCTTGGGAGCAGTCAATGTCTCGCCTGAGGCCAAGACCGTCATCGCCAAGTACAACGAAAACTTGGCTAAGATCGAGAAATACAAGTCCGACGGTACCATCAACAACCCGATGGCGCAGGCCTTGATGGAAGAGCAGGTTACGCTGCATGCCAACATTGTGAATGTGTTGGAGACCAATCTTATGGGTCTGGAAGACCGCATCAACGCTGCCAACCGCGAACGCAACATTGCCAACGCCCAGATTCAAAACGTCCCTGCCGCACAGCTCGAGTTGGGCTCGGTGGAACGTATGCAGGGCATCAAGGAGAAACTCTACCTGCAACTGCTCACCAAGCGCGAGGAGCTGCTGATGACCAGCCCCCAGTTGGAGGCCACGGGTAAAGTGATTGACTACGCCTATCCCATCAACAAGCCCGTGTCGCCCAACGAGAAGAAGTCGACGACGATGGGCCTCCTGATCGGTCTGGCCGTCCCGATCGTCATCCTGCTGCTTAGGAACCTGCTGGATACCACCATTCACGACCGCACCGACGTGCAGAAGGCTTCTAATGTACCGTTCCTGGGCGATATCACCTACGAGAAGAATGTGGAGGGTCATGCCATCATGGTGAAGGAGAACGGTCGTGACTCGCTTTCCGAGGCGTTCCGCTTGATACGATCGAGCCTCGAATACATGAAAGACCGCAAGGAGGGAGCACATGTCATCATGTTCACCTCCTTCATGGTGTCGTCGGGTAAGACCTTCGTCTCCACCAACCTGGCCACCAGCTTCGCCATGGCCAAGCGTAAGACGGTCATCGTCGACTTGGACATCCGTAAGGGTACCTTGTTCAAGGTGTTTGGCGTCAATACGCGTGCGGGTGTCTCCAACTACCTCTCAGGCAAGACCGACTCGATCGACGACATCATCCACAGCGACGCGATGACGCCGGGCCTCGACATCATCTATTCGGGTCCCGTGCCGCCCAACCCCGCTGAGCTGCTGATGAGTACCCGCTTGGACGACCTCGTCGCCGAGCTGCGCAAACGCTATGAGTATATCTTCCTCGACAATGTGCCTGTGGGTATGGTGGCCGATGCCGATATCGTGAAGCGCGTGGCCGACACCACCATCATGGTGCTGCGTGCTGGCAAGACCGACAAGCGTTTGCTCTTCGACGTCGACAAGTTCTACAAGGACGGCAAGTTCCCGAACCTCTGCATCGTGCTCAACGGCGTCAACAAGAGGAAGCGTGGCTATGGTTATTATGGCTACGGATATGGCTATGGATATGGCTATGGCTATGGATATGGCTACGGCTATGGCTACGGATACGGCTATGGCTATGGCGAGGAGGATGAGAGCAAGAAGAAAAAGAAGTGGTATCAGAAGCTGTTCCCAAAGCGGAAGAAACACCATCGCCACCATTCGCATTCCTCGAGTTCAGACGACGGAAAGGAATAATTAGGATAAGGAATTGGGACTATGTTTTCTTTTCTGAGACACCATCTGCCCGATGATTTCTTCAAGGGCGCGTGCGACGTGCACTGCCATCTGTTGCCTGGCGTCGACGACGGCTTCGCCACCGCTGAGAAATCGTTGCAGGCGTTGAAGAGGTTAGAGGCGAAGGGCGTCGCCAAGATGATCCTGACGCCGCATTTCATGAATGACTATCCCCTTAACGACCGCGAGAGCATCACGGCCGAGTTTGAGGCTTTCAAAGCGCAAGCGGCCGAGGCCTGTGGCATTGAGTTGCACCTGGCTGCTGAATACATGCTCGACGCGCGGTTCATGGAGCATTTCAAGCAGGGTTTCCTGACACTCGACAAGGCGGGCACGCACGTGCTGTGTGAGACGTCGTACATGATGTATGAGCACGGCATCACGGAGATGATCTATGAGGTGATGTGTGCCGACATTCAGCCTGTCATCGCCCATCCCGAGCGTTACGAGTATGCCAGTAAAGGCAACTACTTCCGTTGGAAAGACAAGAACTACAAGTTCCAGCTCAACCTGCTCTCGCTGGCGGGTGCCTACGGTGGTCCGGCAGTGGAGAAGTCGCATTACCTGCTGAAAGAGGGCCTCTACGACTATATCGGCTCCGATATGCATGGGTTAAGCAACTTCGAGCGTTTCCTGCCCGAGTTGAAGCTCAAGACGAAGGAGATAGACCAGCTGGTGCAGCTGCTTGAAAACAACAAGACGCTGTTCGAATAAGGTTTTGAAAAGAAAAAGGAAAGGCCATCCTGCTGTTGCGGGATGGCCTTTTTTTGTTGGGCTGTCTTCTGAGTTGATACTATCTTATGAAAATCCAACATTTGGAAAAAAAAGCAAAGTCTAGAAAATTCTCTGGTCTAATAGGAATAATTCATATCTTTACACCCGAAAACAAGAGTGAAGTATTTAATATTATGAAATCTATACTATTCAATTCAATTATTGTTTTCATGTTGACTCTTTCCGTTGTGCCATGCTTGGCCCAGCAAAGTGGTACTGTGACTTTTGGTTATGATGCCAACGGAAACAGATGTGTCCGTCAAATTAGTCTTTTAGGTAGAAATGTCGACATGATCAAAGGTGACGCTAACCCTGCAATAGGAGAAAGGAAACCTTTTTTGACTCGTTTGAAGATTTATCTGGTTTAAAATGGGAAATGGAGTATGTGAAAAGACAGTTGGCTGGACAACCTATACAAGGAAGCAATAATGTGATTATTCCATATAACCATAAGAGTTTGACAGTACCTGTAAACAATGTAAATGGAAAACTCTTGCGTGCTATGACATACAACCTGAACAATGGACGTAACCTGCTGAATATTGGTAATCTGCAATTCGGAATTGGGTACGGTTGTGTCAATATGACATCGCGTGCTTTGCTGTATTCAGGTGTGATAAACGCTAATGCCTTTTTACCTATAACATCTCCTTTGTTTTTGCAAGCTGAACTTGCAATTCGACAACTTGGTATCTATGCAAATCCTTATTTGATACAAAAATTCTAAATATATACTTATGAAGTTTTCACGTTTTTTACTCTCAATCATAATACTGATGAATGTGATGTTCACGGCAATTGCACAAAATAATAAGGAATTTGTTTTTGATTCAAGTAATTGTTTTGATAGTTTGATGGATAATGAAATAAAACAAGACTTATCTTGTTTTGTGCAAAACGCACTTAGCCAAACTCAAACTTTAAAAAAAATCCCATTAAATCGTTACTATTCAGATTTAGAGAAAGGGGGCAGCTCGGTATTCTTTGATGAAAGAAGCGTGCTTTCTAATTGGGGCATTTCTATTTCTTTGCAAGCATCTAAAAATGGTGTTTTTATTGAGGAGATTAGAGGTTTTGTACACGGTAAAGTTGATTTTTATCTGCCCAAAGAAACAATAGAAGACATTCCCAATCCATACTTTTCAATAGTGAATGCACCCCATTGGCTTACAGGTCCGACCTGTAAGCC
>JAEEGH010008558.1_pt1 | contig 24129 bp, 18 predicted proteins | sample 9134181 | NCBI WGS metagenome assembly JAEEGH01 (sample SAMN16246544, study PRJNA631951) | gut metagenome | biome: gut microbiome; feature: rumen; material: DP-attached | host: Bos | place: Iran: Karaj | collected 2018-10
GAATAGCCCCGACTCGCTGATCTGGCACATCGCCAATGAAATCAAACGCAATTTCCGGCCGAAGACCGGCTATATGTACAGCTGCCTCAACTTCGTGACCGTGCAGAACATCCTGCAGAACATCACGGGTGAGAAACTCTGCGACTATGCCGAGAAGAATGTGTTCGGCAAACTCGGCCTCCAGCATACCGGCTATATGCCGAAAGAACGCCACCCGGAATGGATGCCGCTCGTGGCTCCCACCGAGCTGCAGGACGACGGTACCTGCCTGCTGGGCGAAGTCCACGATCCGCTGGCCCGCCTGGCCAACGGCGGGAACTCCGGCAATGCCGGCGTGTTCTCGAACTGCGAAGACCTGTCGGTCATCTGCGCGGCCCTGATGAACGGCGGCGCCGTGAACGGCAAGCGCATTCTCAGCCCGCTGACCGTCGATATGATGGCCACCGTCCCGCCGGACAATGACGAATGGATCGGACGCGCCCTGGGCTGGGACAACCGCAGCGAAGCAGCCGGCCTGCGCGGTGACCTCCTGAGCCGTACGCGGACCATCTGCCACACCGGCTACACCGGTACTTCCCTGGTCATTGACCTCGACAATAAAGTGGCCGTCGTCCTGCTGGCCCACCGCGTACACCCGACCGACAAGGGCGGCACCGGCAAGCTCCGCGCCCGCATCGCCAACATCGTAGCCGGCAGCATTGAAGAATAATCTCACATACGGAAAGGTGGCCGACCTGTTCCCGCGTCCGGGAACGGTCGTGATCGCGGACGAATTCTTCCGCGAAAGCCCCGTACTGGCCGCCTGGGACTGCCCCGTCCTGTGGGTCCACGCCTGTGAACAGGAAAAGACTCTGGAAACCCTGGAGCGGTTGACGGCCCGCCTGCTGGAGCTGCAGGCCGACCGCGACACGATGCTCATCGGCGTAGGCGGCGGCATCGTCACCGACCTGACGGGCTTTCTGGCCGGCATTTACAAGCGCGGTGTACGATTCGGCCTGGTACCCACTACGCTGCTGGCGCAGGTCGATGCGGCCATCGGCGGAAAGAACGGCGTGAATTTCGACCGCTACAAGAACATGCTCGGCACCTTCCGCGCGGCGGAATTCGTATATATCGACACGGATTTCCTGCAGACCCTGCCCCGGCGCGAGCTGCTTTGCGGCGCTGCGGAAATGCTCAAGACCTTCATCCTGGCCGATGCAAAGGCTTACGACGAGGCCGTGGCCTGCCTGCGCGGGGCACATCCGGAACAGATTCCGACCCGTCTGGTCCGCCGCGCCGGCGAAATCAAATGCGATTTCGTGGAGCAGGATCCGGAAGACCATGGCATACGGCAGCTGCTCAACCTGGGGCACACCTTCGGCCACGCCATCGAGAAATGCTGCAACGGGATCGAGCACGGGGAAGCCGTGGCCATCGGCATCGTGATGGCTTCGGAGATGGCTGTCGGGAAAGGACGGATGGACCGCAGCGAAGCGGAGCGGATCCGCGAAGATTTCCGCGCCATCGGACTCCCGGTCGAGGCACCCATACCCGTGGAGGATTTGCAGGCTGCGATGCTGCAGGACAAAAAGCGCACGGGAGGCACAATCCGTTACGTCCTTCCGGAAAAAATCGGGAAGGCGACACTATGGGAAGAATCTGTTACAGCCTGAAACAGGTCGGGAAGGAATATTGCCGGTTCATGGCCGCTACGCGAAACGGGGCAGCCGTGGAAATCCGGCTCGACGAATGTGACTTCGACGAAGATGACATCCGGGATATCTTCTCGTCGGAACGCAAGGCACTCCTGATCGCCACCTGCCACATCTCCCTGCCCTCGCAGCTCGACGGAGCCGTACGCTCGCTTACGACGGCCATTCTTTCCGGCAGCGACTACGTCGATATCCCGCTCGAATTCCCGGAGCCGACCCGCAGATGGCTGATGAACCTGGCGATGAACAAGGGCTGCCGGGTCATCCTTTCCTATCACAACTACTCGACGACCGATACGCCGCAGCGGCTGCAGACCATCGCCGAACAGGCCCGCCGCGAAGGGGCCGATATCATCAAGATCGTCACCACGGCCCGGACGCCGGAAGACGCCGACGCCATCCTGTCGCTCTACGACCATTTCGAGCCCGACCGGCTGCTCGCCTTCGCAATGGGCCCGGACGGCCGTGCTTCGCGCTTCCAGGCCTTTGAAAAAGGGGCGCCGTTCCTGTTCGTCTCCCCGACCCGCCGGGGTGCGACGGCCGCGGGACAACCCTGCTGGGCAGACCTGCTGCCCGACGACGCCATCAAACTGCGCGGAGAAGCCGCCCTGCCCGCCTCCAAGAGTTTCGCCCAACGCGCCATCCTGCTGGCCGCCCTTTCCGGCGGCACCACACGTCTCTATGGCGTGACCCATTGCGACGACACCGACGCAGCCATCGGCGTGGCCCGTGCCCTGTATGCCGATGTAACGCTCGAAGGAACGACCCTGACCATTGAAGGACACCAGGACATTTTGCGCAACGGCCTCCGTGTGCGCGACAACACGCTTTTCGTCGGCGAATCGGGCCTGCTGGCTCGGCTCTGCATCCCGTTGGCCGGTCTCAGCGAAGAAGATATCCTGATCACGGGCGAAAAGACCTTGCTGCGCCGCAAACTCGACGACCAACGGGACGCCCTGCGTAAACTCGGCCTGCGCCTAAGCTTCACCGGACGCTGCCACCTGCCCGTCAAAGTCCACGGAAAACTCCACGCCGGAGCCGTGACGGTTGCGGGCGACAAGGGTTCGCAGATGATTTCCGGCCTGCTGCTCGCCCTCTCGCAGTGCACGGAAGAGAGTACGGTGCTGATTGAAAACGTGACCAGCGAACCGTATATCAACCTGACCACCTATATTGCTACTTTCTTCGGCCTGACGGGATACGACTGTCCCGAAGCGTCCGACAGTCCGGAAGAGGCCGATGATATCCGCACCTGGTACGTCGATCCGTCTCAGACAATCACGCCGGTCCTGGGCCTGGAGGTAGAACGCGACTGGAGTGCTGCCGCTATGATGCTGGCCGCCGGCGCCGTTACCGGCGAAATAACCTTGCGCAAACTCGACCTGCATTCCCGCCAGGCCGATGCCATCATCTACGACCTGCTCCGCCAGAGTCAGGCCGACATCGTACACGATCCGGAGAAAGGCACGGTGACCGTACGCCGTTCGATCCTCCCGCCGTTCCTGTTCGACATCACCGATGCACCGGACCTTTTCGCCCCGCTCTTCGTCCTGGCCTGTTTCGCCGAAGGGGAAAGTGTCATCGAGGGCATCGGCCGGCTCCGGAACAAGGAAAGCGACCGGGCCGCCAGTTTTGCCGAAGAATTCGGAAAACTGGGCGTACGTACGGAAGTATCCGGAGACAATATGATTATCTACGGAGAAGAAAACCGCCGGATAAAGGCGGCCGCCTGCTCTTCGCACGGCGACCACCGGCTCGCGATGGCCCTTACCATCGCCGCGCTTTTCGCCGACGGCCCCGTCGAAATCGACGACACCGCCTGTGTCGCCAAATCTTTCCCCGGCTTCCTCGAAATCATCGAAACACTCAAGAATTCCTGATATGGATACGTTCGGCAAGCATTTCCGCCTGGACATCTTCGGCGCCTCGCACGAGCCCTGTGTCGGTGTCACGCTCCGGGGCGTACCCGCTGCGTTGCCGCTGGCGGCGGATGATTTCACGGCCGACCTGCTGCGCCGCAAGAGCGGTGCGCCCGGCACCACGCCGCGCATCGAAGACGACCGTCCGGAAATCGACGACCGCCGCGCAAGTGACGGAACGCTCACCCTGACCTTCGCCAACCGAAACTACCGGGACCAGGACTACAGGGACTTCACCGACATTCCCCGGCCCGGCCACGCCGACTTCGTCGCCCTGGCCCGCTACGGTTCCCTCCGCAACGGCTGGTTCTCCGGACGGATGACCCTGCCGCTGGTCGCGGCCGGAGTCGTCGCAAAAAAACTGATCGCCCCGCTTACCATCGCGGCGCGGCTCACGGAAATCGGCGGCGTGTCGGCCGACGACACGGAAGCCGTCGGACAGTTGCTCAAGACTGTCGCCGCCGAAGGCGATTCGCTGGGCGGTATCGTGGAATGCCGCTGCACGAACGTTCCCGTCGGACTGGGCGAACCGTTCTTCGACCCCCTGGAATCCTTGCTGGCCCACGCCCTGTTCGCCATTCCGGGCCTGCGCGGCGTCGAATTCGGCGACGGATTCGCCGCTGCACGGATGAAAGGGTCCGAGCACAACGATCCGATCATCGACGCCGAAGGCCATACGGCCCGCAACGGAGCCGGTGGCATCAACGGCGGCCTGAGCAACGGCAATCCCATTGTCTTCCGCGTCGCCGTCAAACCCACCTCGAGCATACGCAAGCCGCAACGCACCTTCGATTTCGCCCGCGGCTGCCAGGTCGAGTATTCCATTCCCGGCCGTCACGACACCTGTTTCGCCCTGCGCGTGCCGCCCGTCGTCGAAGCCGTCACCGCCTGTGTATTCGCCAATCTGCTGTTATGAAAAGATTCTTCATTTTCCTGGCGGTCGCTTTTTTGGCGGCTGCCTGTGCCAAAGGTCCCAAAATCGATCCGGTCGTCGAAGCCTATTACCGGGATTCGCTCGCTTCGCTGACCGTCCGTTGCGAAAAGGTGCTGAGCGCCGCCTATATGGCGGAGAACCTGCTCGGTGAGAACACCGAAATCCCCGACTGGGAGGGGTTTCCCGTCCAGCTCTGGGAGTATCATACAGGCAACGACATCTACCTGGGCGCACCGAAGCGGGGGCTGGTCTATATGCTCAACCCTTCGCCCGAGAAACTGGCCCGCTGGATTGTCAATGCGGTTTTCGACGCTACCGGCGCCCTCGATCCCGATGACATCGAGAAGACCTGCTCGTTCATCCAGTGGCAGAGCGGGGCGCAGTTCCCGGTGCGCGGCGTGGTGTATGAAGATATGTACACCGCCGGCTTCTACGAACCGTACGTATTCAAGGACGGTGTGACGGTCTATGTGGCCGATTCGACCTGGCTGACACGTGAAAAGCATCCCACCGACGAGATGCTGGAATACTACCTGACCCTGACCGATGACCAGATCCGTCCCAACACGGGACGTTTCGCCCGCATCTCGTCGACTACGCGCGAAATGTACTATGCGGCCGGCGGGCAGGCCGAAGTGGGCCGCAGCGACGACGGCGAACGTTCACGGGCCTGGCTCGCCGAAGTGGGCCGTCTCTATCGCGAGGCGTGGAATTCCGACAGGAATTTCCTGATCTACGCCTGGGCCAAGGCAAATTTGTAAACTTGGGCAAAAATACATACCTTTGCCCCGCTATCGACGCCCGGATGGCGGAATCGGTAGACGCGCTGGTCTCAAACACCAGTGGCCGCGAGGCTGTGCCGGTTCGACCCCGGCTCCGGGTACAGGAAAGACTTTGTAAGTTGCTGATTTTCAGGCACTATACAAAGTCTTCTTTTTTTATCCCCCAGATTTGGTCACTTCTCAGCCTTTCCCACTGCACCGATGCTCTGGGGCTACTTGTTCTCTATCAATATGATGCGGCGTGAGACAAATAAATTGGAATTTAATCAAACAGTCCCGGTTCTTTCGACAATAGCGATTCTTGCCTTGAAGGGACAATCTTGTCGTCTGGATGGAGATGGCCAAGCAGGAGCGGTGATTTGGGGTCATGGGTAAAATAGTTCTGCAGGGCCTTTGCGTGGTCTTTGTTGGCGTAGCAGTAGCGGCAACCGTTGGGGCAGGAGTTGTAATCCCCCAATCCCCTGCTCTCTATACAAAGACATCCGGCGCGGTTTCCTTGATGGGGCGTTTTCTTGAAATGGATACCCAGCGCATTGGAGAAGATTTCCGCCGTCATGCAGCCGCTTCGGTGGATGCCAAACTGCTCGTAGTCCTCCTTGGTGGCGCAGGTTTGGAGATACAGACCGTATTGTCTGGCAATAGTGCCCATCCCTTTGGCAAGAGTCTGTTTGTCTTGCTCCGACACAGGCCTCAGTTCCGGCATATTGACCTCCAGTTTCTTGTACATTTCCACGAAGGAGAAGATGCAACGGTCAATGTGTGGCGCCAGTTCCCGGGCCATCCGGTCAAAGGTCTCCAGATGCCGATCGATGGTGTATTTCTCCGTCAGGAGAACGGGATCATAGCGCCAGGCTATCTTCTCCGGTCCCACCTGGGCCGCAAGCGCTTTCAGCGTTCGGATACCCTCCTCAATGGACGGCACACGTGGCTCGATGTCCGTTCCGTAAGCCGTGATGGTATAGTGGTAGTAACAGTTGAACCTGTCGGAAATCTCATGCAGGCGTGGCAGGATGGGCCGATAGTCCTTGGAGCAGAACACAACCACATCCAACACCTCCGGATTCAGTTCAATCCGGTTCACGATATTCGGAAACAGCGGATTCCGGGACAGGACATAGCCCTCCCGGAAGCGGTTCAGCAACCACTCGCTGTAGTACTGGACGGTATCCGTCCGCCCGCCGGTGTTCAAGATCATCTCTTTCTCTTTTTCTGCCCCATCCGGTCATAGTGGTTCCACATTTCCCAAATGAGGATTTCCCGGATTTCTTCGTCTATCTGATAGACCAATCTATGCTTCGCATTGATCCGCCGCACATAGAATATGTCGCCGTCATCCACTTTTTCCAGTCCGCCGCCCGTGTTGGAATAAGGGTCTTGTTTCATTTGTTCGAGGATGGTCGAAGCAATTTCCGCATAAGGACTCCGCATCAACTTGACGCGGTCCTTCTCTCCTCCCTTGGTATAACGGACTTCGTACATCTAATCTTCCGACTCAATGATGTTTACCCGTCCCGGCTTACGTGGCTTCTCGGCAGGATAGTCGCCTTTACAATATCCCAGAAGCACGAAGCAGCGGGCAACATAGCCCAGCGGAACGCCCCAATCATACATCAGTTTGTGGCCGTAATCACTGTCGAAGGTCTCCTCTCCTCGGGCGATGATGCAGGAGCTGATGCCCAGTTCCGTGGCGGCCAGTACCATGTTCTCTGCGCAGCAGAAAGAGTCCGGAATACTGTACAGGAAGTTTCCCTGGGCAAAGATGACGCATACCGTGGGAGCGCCATAGAAGCCGCTCTTGATGTTGGGGTCGTCGATGATGCTGGGTTGCTCCTTGGATACGAAGTTACCGGAAAGGCGGGAACGGTCCAGCTTGCCCACATTCATCTTGCCCACGGTTTCCGTGAGTTTGGGATCGCGGAGTGCCACGATCATACTGCGCTGGCCACCTCCGGCATTGGGGGCATACAGGCCTGCTTCGATGATTTTCTCCAGGTCCTCCCGGGGAATCTGCCGATCCTCATACTTACGAATGGAGCGGCGGTATTTTATCAGCTCAAACAGGTTCATACTTCTTTCCAACATTGCGGATCGGGTGCGTAAAAATTATGGGTATAGCCATAGGTGACGGCAGGACATCCCCGACAAAAGCGAAGGAACTCGCAGCGGCGGCATTTCTCGAACTTTTCATACTGACGGAACTGTTCCATCTGTGGCCCCGTCCAGAGATCATAGAGAGGCGTTTTACGTACATTTCCCACCACGCTGTCGAACCGCCTGCAGGCCATCACATCGCCATTGGGACAGATGGTGAAATGGCAGTTCCCGCAGTTGCATCCGTCGTAAATGAGGTTCTCATCCAGCCCCTCCGGAATCTTGAACAGACCGTTCTCATAGAGGTACAACGTCCACAGATGGTCTTTCAAGTTGAAATACGTCCCGGAGTCCTTGTACTCCTGGAACTTCTTCCAGCAGCGGTCCAGCACGTCCCGGTACTGCTGCGGGCTCAGGTGGGCCGACTTCTCCGTGGAGGTCGGGCAATAGCGGCCAAACGCGAAGACATCGGCCTTGTGCGAGACCACCGTGTCGATGATTTCCTCCATCTGGTCCGCATTGACGGCAGATACGGTGGTCATGACGGCCACCTTGATGCCGGCCTTCTTCAGCACGGCAATTTTCTCAAGCGTGATGTCGTAAGAGCCAGGCTTGCGCATCCAGTCGTGGGTCTCCCGGTTGCCGTCGATGGAGAGCTGGTACTTCTCGCAGCCGTATTCCTTCAGTCTGGAGCAGACCTCATCGGTCAGATGAAAAGGATTTCCCAGGATGGTGAAAGGAATCTTCCGCTCCTTCAGCATTCCCAGGATCTCCCAAATCTGCGGATGGAGCACCGGATCTCCGCCCGTGATATAAAAATACGGGACACGCTCCTCCATTCGGGAGCACATGTCCACGGCATTGTCTATCACCCGTCGGGCATCCCGAAGGCTGACGGTAATCAGCTTCGGGTGCCCTTCGGCAAAGATGTAACAGTGTTTGCACCGCTGATCGCAGGTATCAGTGATGTGCCACTGGAACGCGAAGTACTGCAGCATGGCTTATTTGGCGCCACAGGCACTGCCGCAAGCGCTGGGCTTGGGCTCCTCCTTCGCGGGTTCAGATGCTCCGCAGGCGGAAGGAGCAGGCTCGGCGGCTCCGCAGGCAGAGGGTTTGGGTTCGGCTGCACCGCAGGCGCTGCCACAGGCGGACGGAGCTTCCTGAGCGAAGCTCATCACAAATCCGGAAAAGTTGGCTCTTTTCATGATTGGAAAGGGTTTAATGTGAATGAAATATAGATTTGTGCGCACAAATTCTTTTATCCGAGGTTTTTCTGACGGTCAGCGATGATTTCTCCGAAATGCTCCAGCGACCAGCCAAGCAGCTGGTCCAGCAGCGGCATCACGCTCATGGCGCGGTCGGTGAGCGTATATTCCACTTTCACCGGTACGGCAGGGATTACCTTGCGGGACACAAGCCCGTCGGCCTCCATGCTCTTGAGCGTCACGGTAAGCATCTTCTGGGACACATCCGGGATGGAGCGCCTGAGGTCATTGAAGCGCATGGTGCCCTGCTGTTCCAGCGTGTAGAGGGCCAGCAGCGTCCATTTGTCCATCATCCGGGAAAGTACGTTCCGGATGGGGCAATCCGGAAACATCGCATCACGTATGTCTTTTCTGTCCATGATATGACTTTCAAAAAGTGTCTTGGTTTCTTTTCTCGCCCGCAAATCTACGAACTATTTGATTATCAAACAAGAAGGCACCCCACAGAAAGCAAGTTACCTCTTTGTAACCGTTGCAGATTATCAATGGAATAGGCGTCAAAAAAAAGACAGTCATTTCTGACTGCCGGGATCCGCATAAATCGATAAATTCTCATTTATCGAACGCAATTTACGCATTCCCCATGAAAACTCAATAAAGCTCCGGTAACAAATACGATGCTGCCGGAGCTTGTTTATACCGATAAATTGGAATTTGGCTAAAAGCGATAACCGATACCGAGGGAGACATAGTAGTTGGTGAGCCAGGGATTGATGTCTGTGGAACCTCCCAGCTGCACGAACGAATAGTCGAATTCGGAAGGGCAGAGTGCGATTGTCGGGCTGAGGACAAATTCCAGATGCTTACCGCATATGACTATCCAATTCAGGCTTGCGTTTAAATAGGGAATAACTTTGTCTTTGCCGGCAAAGCTACTGTCAAAGATGTCGTGATACCCAAGACCAAGGCCGGCGCCTGGTCTGAGCAAGACGATATCTTTGATGACAGGAAGCCGATAATAAACCATGGCATCAGCCTTATAGATATTCTGGTCGATCGTGTTTCTGTATGGACTATTTCCGATGCCGTCCCAGTCGTATTGAACAGGATGTCCAAGGAAGTACGTTCCGCTCAATCTTGCTCCCCAATACCAGTTTCCGCTAAACTGACGGTTATACTCCAAGCCAATGTAGGCTCCCATATTATTGTGTGACCCGAAATAGGAGCCTCCGTTCAAGTATATAATGGCTTCTTTGTTGTCCTGGGCATAAAGAACGAGCGGACAGAGCGTCGTGAAAAGGAAGACCATTATTCTTTTCATAACCATCATACAAATTCCGATTTATCTGACTGCCAAGTTAACGAAAAACGCCTACTTCACCCGCAGCAGACTATCCAGCTGCCGGGCGAAGGAGAGGTGCACGGCTACGGAATCAATCTCAATATCCGGCTTTACAAAATCCAAGGGATTCAATACCTCCTCTTCTATTTCATCGGCAGCTCCCATGTCATCCGTAAATGCCATCACTTCCTTTTCCGGAATACCGATGAGTCGCATATTGTTCCGGTTTTCCATGCGAATATTGGCGGCATAGATTCCGAGCTCTCTCCTGATATTATGGAGGCTCTTAAAGTCCGATCGCACCGTTTCATTCCGCAAAATCCGCTCATTCATCGTGTTTCCCGGATAATCACTCGGATGGGATATTATATTGCCCTCTGTCTCCACCATTCCACTGATAGCCGCGTTGTACATTTCCTCAATCGTGTTCATGGTAGAAAAACTCCACCCCACATTGTCGATGAATTTGAAATTCCCCATGTTTTTCCAGGTGTCGATATGGCTGCTGAAGATCGTTTCTGCGGTTCTGTCGTGGGTGATGATGGGAAGATCATAGACCTCCACCAAAGCATCGTCAATGGGGCCATAGTCCATTTTGGCAACCGTTTCGACAGGGAGACTCAGGAGCCAGGTGGCGATACTGTCTTTGTGCGCAATTTGTTCCTCGATTAATTCCAGGTCGCGCGCAAACTGCTCGATGCTGCTCATCACCATCAGCGCCGTGAGTTTGCGCTCCTGCTTCTGCCTGACGCGGTTGACGATTCCGGTCGTGCCGAAGGTCAGAATAATGGACAATGTCGTGGCAGCGAAGGCGACCAGCAGGTCCTTCACCCAGGATTTCTTTTCAGTAGCCATATTGGGAGTTGTGTTAGGTTATTCTTTCTTTCAAAGGTAATCATTTCCGGACAAACAAAAGAATACCCCTTCCGCCAAACTGGCGCAAACCCATCGGCCCCAGACGATCTTCCCGGGCCGATTACTTTGCGCCATGGGCCGTAATCGAGGGTAGGCGCAAGTACGCCCCAGCCAGAAGGCGCTAGAAAGAGGCTCGTCTTGCGCCATCTTGGCGAAATGATCGTACGCGGGCACAAATAAGACGTTTTCCGCGCCCGGCAAAGTTTTTTTGATTATTCTGCGTCCGTTTTCCAACTTTTTGTATATTTGTAGAGTATATATACTTTAATCAATCAATTACGCTATGGCAAAATTTGAAATTTCCGTGAGAAAGAACGGCGAATTCCAGTTCAATCTCAAAGCCTCGAACGGCGAGGTGATCCTCACCAGCGAAGGCTACACCACCAAAGCCGCTTGCCTCAACGGTGTCGAGTCCGTCAAGAAAAATGCCGTCGAAGAGAAACGTTTCGAGAAACTCGTGGCGAAGAACGGCAAGCCGTACTTCAACCTGAAGGCTACCAACGGCCAGATCATCGGCCAGAGCCAGATGTACGCTTCCGAGCGCAACCGCAACAACGGCATCGCTTCCGTGATGAAGAATGCCCCCGACGCAGTGGTGGTGGAGATCTAGGACGATACCGCCCCGATAAAGGATTCCCTGCTTGGCGGGGAATCTTTTTTTTGCAAATTATTTCAAAAAATTCTTAAATATTTATTGTTATTCAATAATTATTTTTTATATTTGCAGAAATTAAACTGATACAGATATGATTACTTCCTGGTGGGTTTCCCTTTCCCTTGCGATGAAGATCCTGTGGGGCGTTACCCTTGCGGCTTCGCTGATCTTCATCATCCAGAGCATTCTGACCTTTATCGGTGCCGACGGCGGTGACGGCGGTATCGACACCGATTTCGACACCGGCTTCGATTCGGAAGCCGCCGATGCGGCCGTAGAGGGCGGCACCAACCTTTACACTTTCCGCAACTTCGTGAACTTCTTCCTCGGTTTCGGATGGTCGGCCATCCTCCTGCAGGATAAGATTGCGTCCGTTACCCTGCTGATCGTCATTTCCGCCATTATCGGCGTGGCCCTGGTGGCCTTGGTGATGTATCTCTTCAAATGGCTCAGCAGCATGCAGCAGTCGGGCAATATCAACGTATATAAGGCGGCCGCCGGCTGCAACGGAACGGTGTATCTGACCATCCCCGCGGAACGCGGCGGTGAAGGGAAGGTGCAGATTACCATCAACAATTCCGTCAGGGAATACAATGCCGTGACCGACGGCGACGCGCTCAAGACCGGCACGCCGATCCGTGTGGCCGAAGTCATCAATGCCGACACCCTTCTCGTCGAACCCCTTGAATCATTAATCGTTTAAATATCGCAACTTATGGAACTCTATCTGATTCTGATCCTCGTGGCGGTGGTGTTCGTCACATTCACCGCGATCCTGCGGCGCTACAAGCGCTGTCCTTCCGACAAGATCCTGGTCATTTATGGTAAAACCGGCAAGAACAAGGAAGGCGGCATCTCGTCAGCCCGTTGTATCCACGGCGGCGCCTCGTTCATCTGGCCCGTGTTCCAGAGCTATGCATTCCTCGACCTGACCCCGATCTCGATCGAGTGCAACCTGACCAACGCCCTTTCCAAGCAGAATATCCGTGTCGACGTACCGTGCCGGTTCACCGTGGGTATCTCCACCGAGCCCGAGAATATGACCAACGCCGCCGAGCGTCTGCTGGGCCTGACCACCGAGCAGATCCAGAACATCGCCACTGATATCCTCTTCGGTCAGCTCCGTCTGGTCATCGCTACGATGGACATCGAAGAGATCAACGCCGACCGCGATAAGTTCCTGGCCAATGTCTCCACCAACGTGGAAGCCGAACTCCGCAAGATCGGCCTGAAACTCATCAACGTCAACGTGACGGATATCCGCGACGAATCGGGCTACATCGAAGCCCTCGGTAAGGAAGCGGCCGCCAAGGCCATCAACGATGCCAAGAAGAGCGTAGCCGAGCAGAACCGTTTCGGTGAAATCGGTAAGGCCGAGGCCGACAGGGATAAGGACATCCGGATTGCTGAAACGACCCGTGACACCCGTATCCGGACGGCGGACGCCAATGCCAAAGCCGTGGAGGGTGAGAACAACTCGAAGATCGCCATTGCCCAGTCCGATGCGGCCCGTCGTGAGAAACAGGCCGAAGCCGAGCGTCTGGCCGTAGCAGCCGAAAAGGTGCAGGCGGCAAAAGCCCTCGAGGAAGCCTACAAGAGCGAACGCGACGCCGAGCTCGCCCGTGCCGAACGCGAGAAAGCCACGCAACAGGCCAATATCGTTGTGGCCGCACAGATTGAAAAGGAAAAAGCCATTATCGAAGCTGAAGCCGAAGCCGAACAGATCCGTCGCAAGGCGAAGGGTGAGGCCGATGCCATCTTCGCCAAGATGGATGCACAGGCACGCGGTACCCTGGAGATCCTCTCCAAACAGGCGAGCGGTTTCGGACAGCTGGTAGCTGCGGCCGGAGGCGATGCCCAGCAGGCCATTACGATGCTGATCACCGACAAACTGCCCGAACTGGTGGCTACGCAGGTCGAAGCCGTCAAGGGCATCAATATCGACAAGGTCACCGTATGGGATACCGGAAACGGCGGCGAAGGAAAGACCGCCACATCCAATTTCATCTCGGGACTGATGAAGTCGGTTCCGCCGCTCGAGGACCTATTCAAGCTTGCCGGCATGGAACTGCCGTCCTATCTGAAGGGAAAATCGCCTGAAAAAGCGGTCGATGCCGAGGAAATCAAGGAGGAAGCGTAAGTCATGCCCATCATTATCAATGTTGATGTAATGTTGGCGCGGAGAAAGATGTCTTCGGGAGAACTGGCTCAAAAGATAGGCATTTCTGCAGCTAACCTTTCGATTCTCAAGACCGGCAAGGCCAAAGCTGTCCGATTCACGACGCTCGATGCCATCTGCCGCGCCCTCGACTGCCAGCCGGGCGACCTGCTGGAATATAAACCGGATCCGTAACGTATGAAGATCGCCTTCCTCTCCACCTTCTACCCCTACCGGGGCGGCATCGCGCAGTTCAACGCCCATCTCTATCAGGCATTGAGCAAGCAGCACGAAGTCAAGGCCTTCAATTTCACACGGCAGTATCCGGACTTTCTCTTCCCGGGCCAGACGCAGTACGTCACGCCCGAAGACAAGGCCGTGCCCGTGGAGACCGTCCGCATCCTCGACAGCGCCAACCCGCTCACGTGGCGCCGGGCGGCCCGGGCCATCCTCCGGGAAAAACCCGACTTGGTGGTGTTCGGCTACTGGATGTCTTATTTCGCCGTATCGCTCACGCCCGTGGCGCGCATCCTGCGCAAGCACGGCGTGAAGACCGTTACGGTGGTCCACAACGCCATTCCGCACGAGCCGAAGTTCTTCGACAAGCCATTGGCCCGCCGTTTCTTCAGGCAGAACGACACTTTGGTTTCGATGTGCGACGCCGTGACGGCCGACATCCGCAGTCTTTGTCCGGAGGCCCGGGTCGTGCAGCGCCCGCATCCGGTGTATGACCATTTCGGCGAGAAACGCGATAAATTCGAGGCTCGGCAGGCGCTCGGCCTGGATCCTGACCTGCGCACGCTGCTCTTTTTCGGCCTGATCCGCGACTACAAAGGGCTCGACCTGCTGATCGACGCCCTGCCGCTGCTGGGCGAAGGCTACCAACTGGTCATCGCCGGAGAATGCTACGGGAGTTTCGACAAATACCAGTCCCGGATTGCGGCCACGGGCATGGGGGCCAACATCAAGGTATTCAACCGCTATATCGGCGACGATGAGGTACCGCTCTTTTTCTCGGCCGCAGACGTCTGCGTGCTGCCCTACCGGAGTGCCACGCAGAGCGGCATCACGGCCATCGCCCTGCATTTCGAAGTGCCTGTCGTGGCCACACCCGTCGGCGGACTGGCCGAAAGCATTGAACGGCCGGGTATCGGCCTGATGGCCCGCGACGTATCGTCGCAGGCCCTCGATGAAACAATTCGGGGCCTCTTTACAGCAGGCCCCGAACCTTTCATCGAAAACATCCGCGAAGTCAAGCGCACCCATACCTGGGACGCCTTCGCGGCGGAAATCATTTCCCGGACATAGCTTCCTGCCAGGTCTTTCCGACCGCCACCGGCGGATGGGTCGGACCGTACTGCCGCTGAGGACTGTACGCTCCACCGGACACCGCCGCACTCGTCTTGCGGTTGACTGCGTCATACGCCACGAACTCCTCGTAGTCGTAGGTCCACTCGTCGCCGTAGGCCAGCTTGTGCAAACGATACCAGATTGCCTCGCGCGACGGCGCGTTGAAGCCGCCCGTATTGTATCGCATAATGCTGTTTTCGGTCGGACGCCAGGCGCCGGTCCAGTAAGTACAGGCACCCTCGAACACGCCCAGACCGTCGAACTGATAACGCGGATCCTGAAGGAAGCGGGCCCACTGGACCTGCTCCGGATCGGAGGTGAAGTCCACGTTCTGCCACCAGCCGAACGTCATCAGGTACTTGCGAGACTCTTTCATTTCGTCCGGAATGGCACCCATATACTCATAGGCATATTCGTCGTCCAGTTTCGCGAAGCCGTGGCCGCCCGCCTCGTGGTGCACCAATTGGGCAAGGCCTTCGTCGGTCGTCCCGACCGGGAAGTATGCCACCGACGTGCCGCAGCCATAGTCGCCGGCCGTAGGATTGTACATATAGCACGTACCACCGTACCTGGGCGAATTCATCGCCACGATGATCAGCGTATTCTCCATCCGCTCGTCCGGAATGACAACGCGGGCATAGTTCATACACTTGAAGTCGTCTCCGCCGACATGCGTCCCGTCGCCGAAGAAACCGCTTAGCGACTGGCCCGTATGGTCGTACCCTTCCGTCGCCGAGACCACGTTCACCGCATACACGTTGAACAGGCTGCGATACGTCGTGTAAGGCTCTTCCGAGAAGAAGGCCTCCATCATCTTGTTCATCACCGATGCGTACGTTCCGTCCACGATCTGGCGGTCCGAATAGCCGTCACCCATCAGCACGAGGTCGATGCCCCGGCCCACCGAAGCCGTCTGCAGCGTCGTTACCACGCCGTCCAGGCTGTAATCGGAGGAAAGGTAATAATCGGGCGGCGTCAGGTCGTCGTAGTGGAAGCCCTGGATATACTTTTCGTAGTTGGACCAGGGAGAGGCCGACTTATAGACCCGCTCCGTCCCTTCCGGCACATAGATGACCAGGCCTTCGTGATCGAAATTGGCTCCACTGTCTTCAAAATAGGTCGGTGGTGCATACGAACGCACATACAGCGTATCCAGGTTATTTGTACCCTTCAAAGGATTGACCATCCGGATAAGGCTGGCTGGCAGCCGGAGTGTCTTCAGGCGGGTCATATTGGAAAAGGCATAATCCCCGATCCGCTGAACTTCGTCAGGAATTGAAAGGTGCTCGATATATTGGTTATTATTAAAAGCACCGTAGAAAATAAACTCGATATCGTATCCCTCCGGAACCGCATAGTCGGCCGGCATGACAGTCGTGACACAAACCAGCGTGTTGTCCATCACCCAGCAGTGATGGTCTTCCGTCGTATAAGAGCCGTATAAGAATTCCAGATTGTCACATCCGTCAAATGCCCCCGACATAAAGTATTTCAAGGATTCCGGGAAAGTAAGGCTACGCAAGCTCTTGTTTGACCAGAAACAATTTTGGAATTCGGTAACGCCGTCCGGGATGACATAATCCGTGATACCCAAGCCGGCAAAGGCTGTCATAAAGCCATCCTTGTCGACCAGGGCGTGACCATCCGGAACGCGGGGACTGTTTCCCTTGAATTCCCGGAGATTACGGCATCCGGTAAAAACATTCTTTCCAATCTCATCGAAACTTTCCGGGAATGTCACTGTCTCCAAATCACTACACTGACAGAAACTACCCTCCCCCAAAGACTTGAAACCTTCCGGAAAAACGACTTCGTGTAAGCGGAGTTGCCAAGAGAAAAGCCAAGGAGCCACGGCGGTCACTCCTTCCGGAATAGTCAGGATACCCGACTCGTCATCCAGCCATCCGAGCGCATAGGCGGCCATTGTACCGTCGTCCAGCACCAGGCATTTTTCATCGGCTGAGGCGTGCCTGCCATAAATACGTGTCAGGTAACTGCAATACATAAAGGCACACCTTCCGACGGTTTTCAGATTGTCCGGTGTCCGGAACGAGGGAATAGGATCCGCATAAAACGCATAATCACCAATGCTTTCTATCGTATTGGGCAAGTGGATTTCGGAAATACAACCGGAAAAAGCTTCGTAGCCAATCCGGGTCACAGGACCATCAAAGAGAATCACGCCTCTCCCATCCTCATAGGTATTTGAAATGATATTACGGTCAAAAGCATCCGGCTGGAAATCCAAGGCCTGCTCGTCAAAAGATACATACCATATCTGGTTGTACGGAATGTCGTCCGGATCGATCGCCCCGTCGGCATCACAGCGGAACGGCTTGATGTAGCGGAACTGCGAGCGGCCGAAATACACGTCGGAAGTCACGCTACGGGTAAAAGTTCCGGAGAACGTTTCGATTTCGAGGGAGAAACCGCCCCGGTACGTTCCGGCCGGAATCACGACGAAGAATTCGGTCGCATTATCTTCGTTTAGTTGCACGCCGGGACACTGCAGGGTCACCGTGTGCGAGCCGCCCTCTTCCATCACCAGCGCAGGTTCCGTCGTGAAGTCCGTCCGGACCTTCGCCGGGCCGCATACCGCCATCGTGGTGTCGTGCGCCACGAAACGAACCGCCTTCACGGCGGCACTGCCGGTCATCGAAAACTTCAGCACGGCGCACAGGTTCTTGAACGAGATGCCCTGTTCGTCTCCCAGGCCGAGCATCGGGAAAGCGCCCTCACCGAAGGAATTCGGTTCAAAGACCTGTGTGCCGGGAAGCACCAGCGACAGTTCGTCGCCCTTCAAGCCGTTCCGAACACGGTCGGCGTAAGGATAAAGCGCCACGTAGCGGTTGCCCGATATCTTGCCGGAAAAAGCACCTTTGTCGGTACCCGCTCCGTCAACCAGGACATATTTGTCGGGAAGGTCGATCCCGTCGACATAGACGACAAGCGCATCCTTGCTTGACCAATAAGGATAATAGATGCCGTCGACCGGATCTTCAAAATGGGTCTTGGTCGTCGCACCGCGTTCCAGCGTGCCCTTCAGGATGTGGGAAACCGCCGGCTGCCGATACTCCGGATTCTCGCATCCCGCCGCAAGCAGCAGGAGTACGAGGAAAAAGAACGGATAAAAAGCTCTCTGTTTCATGAACTGTTCCTCCCCTTATTTGATTTCGCCACCCGGGGTGACACCTTCGTTGCCTTGTCCGCCGCCTCCCCCGCTGCTGCCGCCGACCAGGGCCAGTTTCAATTCGTCGCCGACCGGAGCCGTCGCGCAGTTGTCCACATAGTAATCGCCATAGTCTTCCGTCTGGAGCCTCGGCGCCGAACCGAACGGTTTCTGGATGTAGGCCAGAACGTGCATATTCTCCAGCTTGAACGCCGGATCGACCGAAACTTCATAATAGAAGCTCTTTTTTGTCAAGTCTTTCTTGATTGTGAAAGCCTCTCCCAAAATGTCGGTTGCGACCTCCCGTGCGACATGGTTATGGACATAGTTGTCGCCTCCATTCACCTGCGGATGGACGATGCCGTCTTCCAGCAGGAACACGGTAATCTTGTAGTCGCCGGCCGTCTTGAAATACGCGTCAATGTCGATCGATACTTTCTGCCCGTTCGTCGTGGACCGGATGGCCAGGCCCGATGCCGTTTCATAATTCTCTTCCGTTTCTTGTAAAGCGGCGATGAAACCGGCCGCGACCTCTTCCACATACTCACTGTTCGTAATCTTCCTGCGACCGTCCACGATACCCGTCGGAAAACCGGTTCCATTGTAATAGCCCATCAAAGAACTCACATATATCGTCTGCAGGTCGCTGCCGCCGCCGTGCAGGGCCAGATGCAGAATCTTGCCCGGATACAATTCCTGGGCGCGGGAGATGGCCGCCCCCATATACGGGCACCAAGTGCACCAGGTCGCCGTAAAACGCATCGCCAGCGACTGATGGTAGAACGGCAATTCCTTCCAGGCTTCGTTCTCTTCGCCCGAAGCGCCCGACTGGATGAAAGAAACCATATATTCGACCGTTCCGTCCGCGGCGGCAATCACCAGAGAACCGGCACGCGCCGAGGATGCCTTGTTCTCATCCACGTCAATGATCACAATACCGTCTCCGATGCCCCTTCTCGGCGAGACAGATATCCATTCGGCTTGCTGGCCGGCCGTTACGACCCAGTCAATGCTGGAAGAGACTACGATGCGTTTCGAACTCGCTGCCGCGGAAAAACTGACCTCCGTTTCGGACAGGGTCAAATAGGGTGCTTTCTGGTTGACCGTGACCTTCAAGGCTGTACCTGCCGCATTTGTAAATACGATTATTTTCTCGCGCGCTTTACCTGTCGTATTGGCCGCGACGGCAAAAGTATGTACCCGAGTATGCGGCTGGCCGGGTTTCGCTTCCACCGACACTTCGGAAATCCAGTCCGGCAGCACTCCGACCGAATAATCAGCGCTGGACGTTACCGCCACCTGGAACTGTCCGCCGGTGACGTTGAAGTCAAACTCATTCTTCGAAATATCGAAAATTGGTTTAGTGTCGCCGGGCAGGCGCGCCTCCAGGTCGGTCTGCACAGGATAGGTGTCCGGAGCGGCGTACTCCCAACCGGAAAGCGAAAGGTTCCACGTCTTGCTCCACGCCACGGCACCGGCATTGAGCGCGTCAATCAGTTGACTGTAGCCGCCGTCACGCGTCGCATAGAGCACGCCCTCGTACGGAGCGCCCTTCAATTGTGCCTCCGTCAACGCATAATTCTGCCCTTCGACGCCGAGACCGCCGCCGACAGCGGGCATCCCCGGATTCACGTCGGACTGCCAATAACAGTTTTGCACCCATGCGGCATCTGCAGGTTCATCTCCGAGAGGGCTCTCGTCTTCCTGCAAACCGATGAAACCGGCCAAAGCACCGACATACCGGCCTTCCGTTATTTCGACCTTTCCCAGATTGATGCTGTTGGCAATGGTTGCCGCACCCTCATAGGCAACCGCTATGGAGGATTCCAAACCGCCGATTCCTCCCACCATCTCGGAACCCTTTACGGAACCGTAGTTGATGCAATTGAGCACCTTGCCGCCCTGTTTGAAATACCCACCGATTCCTCCGACCAGCCGACCTGTTCCCGTTACATTTCCCGTGTTCGTACAATCATAAATCCTGGTGGCATCCACACAACCGGCAACGCCGCCCGTCTGACTTACGATTCCGACTACGCTACCGGCGTTTGTACAATGGCTGATGTAGGCAAAACTAGCCAATCCAGCTAAGCCCCCTACTAGAGACCCTCCGTTGACATCCGCTTCGTTCCTGCAGTACCGCACTTGGCCCTGACATCTTCCGGCCAATCCGCCGACACAGGACGTGCCGTCCACGGACCCGCGGGAAACACAGTTTTCCAACTGCGCTTTACCGGTTACAGACCCCGCCAGCAGACCGGTATCAGAATTATAATCCCTGATTTCTCCGGAAATCGTCAGATTCCGGACATTCCCGCTCATTGTACCGAAAAACCCTATTCCCAAATCGTACCCGAAATAATACAAATGGGTAATTTCGTGGCCACCACCGTCGAAAGAGCCCGAGAACTCGCCAGTATTATCTTCTTTAAAGAGTCCGATCGGTTCCCAATTCTCCTCGGTTTCAGCGCTGCACAGCGGACTGAGGTCCAAATCGGCCGTCAACAGATAAGAGGCCGATTTGGCTTGGACCAGATTTCCGTTGGGTGTTGTCAAGGAAGCGTCGTTATTGACGGCCGACCGCATCAGCAGCAGATCCCCCAACGAAGCAATCAGGAACGGATCTTTCGCCGTTCCTGAACCGTTCAGTCCGGAACTCGGTTCGACGCCCGCATCAAGTTTAACGGCGAAGGGCTTCGCATCGTGCTTGCGGGAACGCTCCATCGTAAAGTCCGTCATCAGGCGCTTGTCCATATAGCCTGTGGTGGTGTTCACACGCACCGTGAAACCGCCTCTGTATGTCTGGGCAGGCAGCACCAGAAAGAAATCGGTCGGCTTCTCATTGTCGAGCATCAGATTATCCACCTGAAAGACCAGGCTGTCGCATCCTTCTTCAGACAGGGTCAGTTCCGGATTACCCGGGTCGGCGAGCGATACCGTAGCCGGCCCCGTGACCTTTATGCTTTCGTCGTTCGTGCGGAAGACCAGGCCCGTTACGATATGATTACCCGTCAGGGAAAGTTTCAGGACCGAACACAGGTTACGGAACGAAAGGTCTGTCGTGGTCGAAACGGCCACCATCGGATAACTGCCGTTTTCAAAAGTCCCGCGGGTGTAGTGCTGTTCGGCCGGCAGCGTCAAGGAGACCGAATCGCCGATCAGTCCTGAGCCCGCCGTTTCGGGATACACGGCGATATAGCTCGCACCCGAGCCGAATCCGGAAAAGACGGCTTTTTTGGTTCCCGCGCCGTCCACCAGCCGATACACATACTTGTTCGGATCTCCGTCCACGTAGACGCCGATCTTGTCTTCCTCCGACCAATAGACCTTGGAAACGCCGTCTTCTTCCGGAGTAAGCATCGTCTTCGTCGCGGAAGCGTCACCGATCGTCGCCGTCAGGCGGTTCTCGTTCGACCGGACGGGGAGGTCCGTATTGGGAAGGCAGGCGCCCGTCAGCAACGAAAGCGCCATCAAACTCAAAAGGATTCGCAGATTCTTCATGGCCTTACCAATTTATAGGGTTACCTCCGATGACATCTTCATTGCCGCCGCCGGTTTCACCGGTCAGCATAGGCAGGATCCTGGCGCCGGCCTTGCCGGATACGCAGTTGTCAACGTAATAATCGCCATAGTCGAATCCCTCGTCCACAATCTTGGGCTGCGAGCCGTAGGCCCGCTGCACGATGACCAGGATCCGGAGATTCTCTTTTTTATACTCCGAGGGAATCGTAGCGCTGTAGTGCAGCTTCTTGACCGTACGATCCGCCGGGACCGAGAAAGCGTCGCCCGTAGTGCTGGTCACGGCCATCCGCGCGACGTTGTCGTGTTGGTAGTTATTAGTGGCGCCATGATAGGTTTCGTTCTGGTATCCTACTATCCCGCTTTCCGTGATGAACACGGTTACCTTCCAGTCGCCCGCATTTTTCAGGTAAAGTTGAATATCCATATCGAGTTTCTGCCCGCTGAATGCGGATTGGAAACCGATGGCGCTGGCCACAGGATAGTTTGTCTCTGATTCAACCAAAGCCTGGTTTACCTGGGAAATGACATCATCACCATTCCATTGATATATTGCCCGCCTTCTGCCGTCGATTATACCAAGCGGCATATTAAACAAGGTAAACTGATCATACAAAGGCTGATCGTCGACGAAACTCAAATAGCTGTTTTCATCCGTATTATACACATATATCCGTTCCAACCGACCCGCATACTGGGACCAGACCGGCATAAGGTATTGTTCAAAACTCGGGAAAAGGCCCGTTTGTGTACTGGTATAACACAGCCACAACGACTTGTGGTGGAAGTCCCGGCTCCAGTCGATCTGGTCGGGATCGCCCTCCTGTACAACGTTTACCGAAAGGCAAGTGCCTTTGTCATCACAGAAGGTTACATATCCGCTGCGGGTCTCCGACGAAACGGCCGGTCCCACCTGGAACTTGTGGACCTTGTTCTGCGGCTGCGTCGTTCCGGTAATGTCCGTTATCCAGTCTGTCATTCCACTGATATGGTAACCATACGACGAGGTGATCGTTATTTCAAACGTCCCGCCATCTTTGCCGAGATTCACCTGCAGGGGACTTACACCGAAAGGAACGACGCCTTGCTGCTCCACGGTGATGGTTTTGCTCACGCCGCCTTCGCCGCGGATCGTGATCATCGCGCTGCGCGAGCCCTGTACCTCATAGTTCCCCACCGTCACCTGCACCGTTCCGTTCCGCTCGCCCTCCGTCGGCGAGAGTTCCACCCAGTCGGCACTGCCCGTCACCGTCCATTTCACGTTCGACGAAATGCTCACGTTGGCCGTGCTGCCGGCCATCTCGAAGTCCAGACGCTCGGTGACGATGAAAAGATAAGGCTGCTGGCCGCCCTGCGTCACCGAACACGGCAGGCAAGTGCCCGTATCGTCACAGAACACGATCACGCCGCTGCGCTCCGCGATCGTCTCGTTCGCGCCGACTTCGAAGGTGTGGACCCTGTCCGCTACCGACTTCTCCGTCACCCAGTCCGGCTTCGAACTCAAATGATAATTCTGTTTTCCTGCGACCGTCACTTCGAACGTGCCGCCGCCCACCGGAACCGTAACCTGAGTCGGCAACACTGCGAACGCTTCCGCCGCCGCCTGCGTCACTTCACACGGAAGACACGTACCCGTGTCGTCGCAGAACACCACCACCCCGCTACGCTCCGACGTGTCCTTGTTCTCGGCCACCTCGAACGTGTGAACCTGGTCTTTCACCGACTTCTCCGTCACCCAGTCCGGCTTCGAACTGATATGGTAGCTCTTGTGCGTATTCACCGTCACCGCGAATGTCCCGCCTTCCGACGTCAGTTCCACCTGCGACGGTGATATCGAAAAACTCTCGTCCATCGCCTGCGTCACTTTCACCGTCGCTTCGCCGGCGCTGCTCTTGAACGTCAGCGTCCCTTCCCGCGACGACGACCCGTCGTTCGGACTCACCGCGATCCCTACCTTCTCCGTCGTCAATCCCTTCGTCCCCTTCACGCTGATCCACCCTTTCGCGTTCTCGCTCACCGTAATCGTGTACTCCACGTTCTTCTTCACCTCGATCTCGTATTCGCCGCCGCCGTACGGAACTTCGATCGCTGTCGGCGACACCTGCAGCCCGCCCGCGGCAAGCTGCTTGACCGCGACCGTTCGCTTCGCCGTGCCCGCCGTTATGGTCACCGTGGCGGTCCGGTCATCGTAGGTCTCGTTCTTGGCGATCGTCAGAGTGACCTGGCCGCTGCCCGCAGCGCCCGAGCCCGGGCTTACCGCGCACCAGGACGCACTGCTCGAGGCCGTCCACGCCACTGTCGCGTTGAACGGCACGCTCACCGTACCGCCGCTCGAGGAAAACTCCGCCGACGCGTTCCCGTCGGTCGTCTGGGTTACCGGGCCTCCGCCGGTTATC
>JAEEGH010008559.1_pt1 | contig 24129 bp, 17 predicted proteins | sample 9134181 | NCBI WGS metagenome assembly JAEEGH01 (sample SAMN16246544, study PRJNA631951) | gut metagenome | biome: gut microbiome; feature: rumen; material: DP-attached | host: Bos | place: Iran: Karaj | collected 2018-10
TCGATGCCGTCGAGAAACAAGTTGTCCCAGTCTTGGGAGGCATTCACTGCGGTATGGCTCAAATAGGCTCGGAACGGATAATGGGTGGTTGTGCCATCCTGAAGGCCGATGGCCATGTCGCCGTTAAAGGCGCCGCGCACGATATGATAGGGCAGATAGCAGCCCGTGAAGCGGTTCAGGTTGTCTTCGATGACCTTTGCCGCCTTGTTGCCTTTGTTTTCCGCGAGCCATGCCTTCAGTTTGTTTTCAGCCTCTTCTTTGGTGATTTTGAAGGGGATGATGATCTCGGGCAGGTCGTTGCCCGCAAACTCGGCGTCAATCATGGTGTTTTGGCAGAATGGGCAAATCGCCGAAGCGTCGTCAGCGGCGGCTAAGGTGTGTGCACCGCAAGCGGGACAGGCAAAAGTCCTCACATGGCTGATACCTTCCCTGACTTTCTGTTGCTGGATCTTCCTCCAGTTCTTGAATTCCGCCTTTTGCGAGTCCAATTCGTTAGTTGAGCCACAATGTTCGCAAATATAGTGCTGCTTTGCGATGTCAAAGTGTTGCTGCCCCCCGCAATTCTTGCAACGGATAATTAATGGGTTGTTGACGCTTGATTCCATGGCTTTTGCGTTTTTATCGGGGCAAAGATAGGTATTTGTCGCTATTTTTCCAATTCCAACCGAATGATCTCCCAAAACATCCCCATTCCAATCTCCAAAATATCATCAGGGAAATCAAACATAGGGTCATGAAGTGCGGGCTGCTCTAAGCCTGAACCTAAGCCGAAGAAACCAATAGGACAGACACTTCCAAACCTTCCAAAGTCCTCCGACCAACGGAAAGGCTCGTCCAAATGGCCAAGGCTCAATTCAAGATTGGCAGCGGCTTGCTCTATGGTTTTCACGCACTTAGAGTCGCTGTTGGTGGCGGCGAAGGCTTCGTGTTCTGAGAAACTGAAATCGAAGAGATAATCCTTGGCCTTGGCGCGACAGAACTCGATGATTTCCTTCGACATCAGTTCAAGGTTGCGGTCGTTGAAGCTGCGCAAAGTGAGCCAAATCTCGGCATGGCCAGGGGCGACGCCGAAGGTCTCTTCGCCCAAGATGGCGTGCGTGATGACGAAGGTGGTGAGGGGCTTCACGGCTTTCAGCTGCTCGCGTTTCTTTTCGAGGTTGTGGATGAGCAAGGCCAACAATTCCGAAGGGCTGTGTCCCGTCTCAGGCTGTGAAGCATGTGCGGTTCGACCGTCGAAAACGAGTTTAAGACCAAACGATGCCGCCGCAAAGCAACCTTCTTTCACCATGATTTTTCCTTTCTCGAAGCTGGGCAAATTATGCAGCCCGTAAGCCACATCGGGTTTGATTTGCTCAAACTGGGGGTCGCTGAGGATGGCTTGTGCGCCTTGACCGGTTTCCTCGGCGGGCTGGAAGAGCAGCACCACCTCGCCTTGGTCGGGGTGTTGTTCGCCGAGCCATTGCGCCAGTCCGCAGAGGATGATGGCGTGGCCGTCGTGACCGCATTTGTGCGAAACGCCTTGGTTTTGTGAGCGATAGGGGAGGTCGTTTGGCTCGGGGATGTGCAATGCGTCGATGTCACCACGGATGAGGATGCGCTTTCCGGGCTTTGCACCTTTATAGATGGCGGCCAAGCCGTAGCCGCCGATTTTCTCTATGAGTTGGTCGGGATGGGTCTGCTTCACCCATTCGTTCAAAACTCTATTGGTAATGGCCTCCTGCCCCGAAAGCTCAGGGTGGGCGTGGAGGATATGTCTAAGTTCGATGAGGTTTTGCATCTCAATTTAATCCAAATAACCGTCTACTTTAATAAGGTTTTCCAAGGTGTTAAGAAACAACTTTGTTTTTGGTCTCGTTCCATGTTTCGCGAGAACGTCTCACCTTGTTGGAAACCAAAGCTTTTCTTTCTTCGTCTGTTAGCATAATACTACCCCTTCATTATTAACATTTTCATAGAATGGTGTTCCTTTTCTATCGTCCCATTCAGAATAGGTGTAGATTTTGGGACTGAAATAGGTACCGTATTCCCAGCCTAATTCAACGAACGGATAAGCATAATTGCCAAAGTTATCTTGCTGTAAATATTTGTCATTAAGCAAAATAAGTAAATCCCAATCCGATTCTTCATGTGCATCATTGCGTGCTTGTGAACCAAACAAGATGAGTTGGGCATCCGGGGGCAGTAGTTTTTTCCCCAATGCTTGAATTGACATTAATATAGCTTCTTTTTCCGTATGCATTAACCTTTATTTTGCTGCAAAAATAATAAATCATTCAGTAAAATCATTATTTTTGCACCCAAATTATCAAAGCGCAATGCAAACAGTACTCTATCCTCTAAAATTCAAGCCCATCTTCAAGGATAAAATCTGGGGCGGACGCAAAATCAAGGAGGTCCTTGGGATGGACTACGGTCCGCTGCCCAACTGCGGCGAGGTGTGGTTGCTCTCAGGCATCTGGGATGAGCAGAGCGAAATCGCCAATGGCGACTTCGAGGGTGACGAAATCAACGACCTTGTCGAGACTTTTATGGGTGACTTGGTCGGCGAGAGCGTTTTTGATAAATACGGCGAGCAATTTCCTCTGTTACTAAAGATTATCGATGCCAACGACTGGCTTTCGGTGCAGGTTCATCCTGACGACGAATTGGCTCAGAAACGTGACTTGGGCAATGGCAAGACAGAGATGTGGTACGTGATGCAGGCCGACAAGGATGCCGAACTTGTGATGGGCTTCAACCGCGAGATGACGCGTATGGATTATGTCAATGTGCTGAAGAACAATACACTGCAATCGGTTTTGAACCACGAGGAAGTGAAGAAAGACGATGTGTTTTTCATTCCTGCGGGTCGTGTCCATGCGCTTGGGCCTGGTATTATGGTGGCCGAGATACAACAGACCAGCGACACAACCTACCGCATCTACGATTGGGATCGTATCGATGTGGCGGGGATGCGCCGCGAGCTGCATATCCCACAGTCGGTGGAAGCCATTGATGGCACGATGCCCGAAAACTACAAGATTGAGGTACCCAACGTGATGAACAAGACGGTGCCTGTCGTGGATTGCCAGTATTTCGTGACCAACCTGCTCCAGCTGCAAGGCGAGATGGAAAAAGACTACACAAATCTTGATTCATTCGTGATTTTGATTGCTTTGGAGGGAAATTTCGCCTTGAACTGGGAAAATGGCGCGGTTTTTGTAAATAAAGGGGAATGTGTCCTGATACCGAACCTTATCAAAAAGGTCGCCATCAGGGTGGAGCAGTATTGCAAATTACTCGAAGTATATTGTCAAATTGAAGAAAACGAATTTTAAATCTTTGAATATTAAATTTTGAATCAATGAAAAAACTCATGACACTTTTGCTGATGGCTCTGATGGTGACGGGCCTTCATGCGCAAACGAAATCGGAGCTTCCGAACATCACCTTGAAGAATTTGAAGGGTAAGGACGTGAACATCGCCAAGCTCAATAACAACGGTAAGCCCATCGTCATCACGTTCTGGGCCACATGGTGCGGTCCTTGCATCAAGGAACATAACGCTCTTAACGATGTGTATGATGACTGGCAAGCCGAGACGGGTGTGAAGATCTATTCCGTCTCTATCGACGACTCGCGTTCGACCGCCAAGGTAAAGCCTGTGGTGGAAGGCAAGGGCTGGGGCTTTGATGTGCTGCTAGACCCCAATGGCGACCTCAAACGCGCTATGAATGTCAGCAATCCGCCGCATACTTTCCTGATTGACGGCAACGGCAAGATTGTGTATCAGCACACGGGCTATTTTGAAGGTGCTGAAGACGACCTTTATGAGGAAATCCTTAAAATCTCCAAGAAGAAATAGTACATTCGGAATGCAGAATGTGGAATGGTGCTCATAATTCTGCATTCTGCATTCCGAATTCATAATTCAAGACAATTTCTATGCGAAAACATATACTATTACTATTTGCACTCGCCTTGGGTTTCAGTTTCAAAGCGAGTGCTCAGTCGTTTGTTGAAGGCGGTCAGGTGAACGGCAGCTTCCAAACTGACGCACAATACTATATGCTCGACAAGGGCATCGGTATTAACGACTTAAACGGCAAGAAATTTGGCATTAATGGCTTCGGCAAGGTGAACTACACCAATGGCGACTTCTCGGCGGGCATCCGCTTTGAGGCTTTCATGCCCGAGTTGAACGGCTTCCGCAGCGAGCTGAACGGCGTAGGTTTGGCCAATTTCTTCGCCACCTACGATAACGGCTTCGTAGGCATGACTGTGGGCGACATCTATGACCAGTTTGGTTGCGGGTTCTTGTTCCGCTCCTACGAAGAATGGTCTCTGGGCTTTGACAACGCCTTGCGCGGCGCTCGCGTAATTCTGCGTCCCACCCAAGGAGTGACGTTGAAGGGCATTTATGGCCGTCAACGTTTCTTTTGGGCGCCGTATCTGGAACGCGACATGAGCAATGAGGACTACAGAGGCATTGTGCGCGGCGTGGATGCCGAATGGAACCTCAACGAGAGTATCGCCTCCCTCAACGATTCGGAGTTCAAGATGAGCCTTGGCGGTAGCTTCGTCAGCAAGAGACAGATTAACCAAAGCATGTTATACAAAATACCTGAAAATGTGGGTGGTGCCGCTGCCCGCATCAATCTGGGCTATGGTAATTTCGCCTTCAGCACCGAGTATGCCTATAAGGTCAATGACCCCTCGGCCATCAACAACTTCATTTATAAGGAAGGCCGTGCCTTGTTGACATCGCTGAGCTACTCGCAACCTGGCTTCGGCGCTGTGCTTCAGGTGAAACGCGTCGACAACATGAGCTTCAAGTCGATGTACACGGGCAAGCAGAACGACCTCGACATCAACTTCATCCCACCTATTAATTATACACACACCCACAGCCTGCCGTCGATGTACACCTATTCGACACAACCCAACGGTGAGATGGCGGCTCAACTGCAGGTGAACTATACCATCCCTCGTGGCACCGCCCTCGGCGGCAAATACGGCACCAAACTGGCTTTCAACATGAGCCAGGTGAACGACATCGTCCGCGATTCTGTCAGATACGGTAATGAGATGGCACTCAATCAGGCTGGCACTTTGGGCTATACCTCTAAGTTCTTTGCCGTCAGCGACCACCGCTTCTTCCGTGACATCAACTTCGAGGTCGACAAGAAGATCAGCAAAGACTGGCACCTCACCGCACAGTATATCAATTTGTTCTACGACATCGAGACCATCGAGGGTCATGCCGGCTCGCCTGTAGTGAAGTCTAACATTGGTGTGATGGATTTGACTTATAAGTTCAAGCGCCAAAGCCTGCGTCTCGAGCTGCAAGGTCTGTGGGAAAACGAAGTTCACAAAGGCTATGAGGTGGAAGAAAGCGAGAAGAAGGATTATCAGAAGCGCGGCGACTGGGCCTTTGCCCTGCTGGAATATTCCATCAACCCCCATTGGTCATTTTCCATCGCCGACAAATGGAATTACGGCAACCCTGTTGAGGAATACCGCGACCACTATTTCACCGGCAATGTGACCTACATCCACGATGCAACCCGAATTATGCTGAGCGCAGGTCGCCAGAGCGAAGGCGTGGTCTGCGTGGGCGGTGTGTGTCGTGTGGTGCCTGCCTCAAGCGGTATTTCGTTTACTGTCTCGACGAGTTTTTAATTGATGTTACAACGTAAAGATTAGAATGATGAAAAGAATACTAAGAATAGGTTTGGCAATGCTGGCAGCCTTGTTGCTGATGAATGCCTGCGATGTTGAAAAGGAACCTTATGTCATAGGTGCTGAGTACGAGAAATATATCCTGGTGTTTCAAGTGGATAGTATTTATGGTCTCGTTGACGAGAACGCCAAGGTGGTGAAGTTGGATTTCCCTGCTGGAACGGATGTAACCCACCTGACACCAACCATCACTATCTCAAATTATGCCACCATTGAGCCTGAGTCGGGGGTGGCGCAGGACTTCACCAATCCTGTCTATTATACTGTCACCGCAATGAATGGCTCCACAGTACAATATATGGTGGAGGCTATTGTCCACGATGCCGACAACGAAAAGAGCATCCTGAGGTTCTACTTCGAGGAGCTTGATTGTGAAGGTTTAATCTATGAGGTTACCCATCAGATTGACTGCTATGTTCCTGCCGAAACCGATGTCACGGCATTGGTTCCCGTCATAGAGGTTTCGGAAGGTGCTTCAGTGAGTCCCGCTTCAGGTGAGCCTCAGGACTTCACTGACCCCGTTGTCTATACTGTGACAGCCCAGAATGGCACGACGGCAGAATATACGGTGTCGGTTATTGTGGAAGGTGATGATGTGGTGCCTACAGGCAAGACGGTGTTGATTAAGGACTTCACTGGTGCCCGTTGCGTCAATTGCCCTGCCGCCGCCGAGTATGTCCACAACCTTCAACATCAGTTGGATGAAGATCACATCTTCATCATGAGCGTTCATGCCGGATTCCAGGCTCAGCCTGTAGGACAATTCCCCGATTTCCTCACCGACGAGGGTACTGTTTGGTATAATAACCACGATTCCAATCCGCTGTTTGCCGTTGACCATGTTGCACTGACCGATGGCAACACGCTCAGCGTGGAGCAAGTTGATGCCCCGTTGGCTGCCGCTTTGGTACTGGAAGACCAAACATTTGAAATTCTGGTAGATCCCCGTTATGATGAAGCCACACGCCAATTGCAGGTAGCGGTTCGCACTGTCGCAATGAACGAGCTGGACGGACAGTTCTACATCACGGTCTGCCTGGTCGAGGATAATATCATAGGCTGGCAAACTGTTCCTGGTGGCATCGACAAGGAATACGTGTTCCGCAACGTCTTCCGTGGCACGCTCAACGGTGCTTACGGTGAGGAGTTTGAGGGTATTCACGTCAATATGGACGACAATTACTACTGCAGATACAGCACCGAGATTGATGCGGATTACAATGCCGACGAATGCTACCTTATGGTATACGTCTACGACAAGAGTCAAGGTGACAAGATCTTGCAGACGGCTGTAAAGAAAATCAAGTAACCAGATTATAATCGTGATTTGTTGATATACTCACGACGGTAAGCTGTATTCCTTTCACCTTAAACTTCACTTCCATTCCGCCGAAGTTCATACCATAGACGCGTTCAGGGTCTGCTTGGTATTGCGGCCTCGGGTCGTGGGCAAGCACTTCGATGAGGCTCTCACGTTGCGCTTCGGGGACTTTCTGCAACAAGTTGTCAGGACAGTCGACCTCCAAAAGGTATTCTGCAGGTGTTGAGGCGAAGCCGCTGACGGCATCGGGGTGGCTGTCGGTGTAGGCGATATAGGGCTTGATGTCGTAAATGGGCGTGCCGTCCATAAGGTCGGCACCCGAAACGTAAAGCACAGGCCCGAGTTTGGGGTCGAGGTCGATTTTTTCTAGACGCACCGATGACAGCCCGATAGGGTTGGGACGGAAAGGTGAACGTGTAGCGAAGACACCTTTGCGTATGTTGCCGCCCAGACGGGGTGGACGCACGGTGGGTGACCATGAGTCACGCAGACACGCTGAGAACTCCCACAAGAGCCAGATATGAGAGAATGCCTCCAAGCCGCGCACGGCTTCGGCATAGCGGTATTCGGGCTCAAACACGATGCGCCCCTGCAACGAGGCGATGATGCCACTTTGGCGCGGGATGCCGAACTTGGTCGGGAAATCGGTGTGGATGCGGGCGATGACTTTCATGCCGCAAAGGTAATGTTTTTTTTGTGGAACAACCGAAAAAAGCCTTACTTTTGCAGGCGCAAAATTACGCATTCACTATGCAAAGCAACGAGGAAATTTCCATATTGGTGCTCTATACGGGTGGCACCATTGGCATGATGCAGGACCCCAAGACGGGTGCTCTGGTGCCTTTCGATTTCGATAATATCTATACGCACTTGCCCGTACTAAAGAACTTTGGCTATCAGATTGACTTCTACAGCTTCGACCCGCTCATCGACTCGTCGAACATGTCGCCCGACTTCTGGATTCGTTTGGCCACGAAGATAGGGGAGGAGTACGAACATTACGACGGTTTCGTGGTACTTCATGGCTCTGATACGATGGCTTATACCGCTTCGGCCTTGAGTTTCATGCTCGAAAACCTGAATAAACCTGTCGTGCTGACAGGTTCTCAGTTGCCCATGGGCATGGTGCGTAGCGATGGTCGGGAGAACTTCTTGGCTGCTGTCGAGATTGCCGCTGCCAAGGACGAAGACACGCCGATTGTCCCCGAGGTGAGTATTTTCTTCCAGAACCAGTTGCTGCGTGGCAACCGCGCCACCAAGTTCAATGCCGAGAACTTCAATGCCTTCATCTCATCGAATTATCCCAACCTCGCTGATGTGGGCATTCACATTAAATATAATAAGGAGCGCATCTTGAAGCCCAACTTCAAAAAATTGAAGGTGCACATCTGCATGGACCGTCATATCGGTATCCTGAAACTCTTCCCCGGCATCTCTGAGGATTTCGTTTGTCATGTTCTGAAGACTCCCGGGCAGAAGGCACTAGTGCTGGAGACTTTCGGCTCGGGCAATGCCACCACGGCAACCTGGTTCCTCGATGCGCTCAAACAGGCCATCGAAGGTGGCCTCATCATCCTCAACATAACGCAATGCAAGGCCGGTTCGGTGGAGATGGGAAGATATGAGACCAGTCTCGATATGGCCCGTATCGGTGTCATCAGCGGCTACGATATGACCACGGAAGCAGCCGTTGCCAAGCTAATGTATCTCATCGGAACAGGCCTACCCAAAGAGAGAATCCTCGAAATACTGCAAATTTCCATTCGAGGCGAGATGACCGTTTGAACCTATAAGTCAAGCATTTGAAAATTTGTTGCAATAAAAAATCAAATATTTTTGTTTGTCAAATGAAAAATTGTGTACTTTTGGCAACGATTTCAGATTGGGTAGAGGGGTTGGCAAGGCTTTGGAGAGATGTCCGAGTGGTTTAAGGAGCACGCCTGGAAAGTGTGTGTACTCCAAAAGGGTACCGCGGGTTCGAATCCCGCTCTCTCCGCTGGAAAGACATATGATAGTTTAATCAGAACAAAGTAATTCATAACAGTAATAATTAAACATTCAAGCTAAACTATGAAAAAATTAATTGCTTTCCTCATGGTTGCTGGCCTTATGACTTTTGGTTTCAGCAATCTCGTCGTTGCTCAAGATGAGCAAGTGCAAACCGAGCAGACGGAACAGACCGTTGCTCCTGAACAAACTCCCGCTCCAGTGGAGACAGTTGAAGAAGTTACTCCCGCTGTCCAAAACGAAGCTAAACCTACGACTTTCCGTGAGTCCATCAAGAAGCAATTCATCGATGGTGGTCCTGCCTTTATGGGTATCGTTTTGATCATCCTGTTGATTGGTATGGCTATTTCCATTGAAAGAATCATTTATCTGACGTTGGCTACCGCCAATTCGAAGAAGCTTTTGGCTGGCATCGAAGCCAAGATGAAGAACGGTGACGTTGAAGGCGCGAAGAACCTTTGCAAGAACACCCGTGGTCCTGTGGCCAGCATCTTCACCCAAGGCCTCATTCGTTACCAGGATGGTCAGTCACTCGATGAAGTCGAGAAAGCTATCGTTTCCTACGGTTCAGTTGCCGGTGGTAAACTCGAAAGCGGCTTGAGCTGGATTGGTCTTTGCATCAGCTTGGCTCCTATGTTCGGTTTTATGGGTACCGTTATCGGTATGATCCAGGCCTTCGACGACATCGCCGCCGCTGGTGATATGAGCCCTCAGATTGTGGCCTCCGGTATGAAGGTCGCTCTGTTGACCACCGTGTTCGGTCTTATCGCCGCTATCATCCTTCAGATTTTCTTCAATTTCATCGCTGCTAAAATCGAAAGCATCGTGAACGACATGGAAGACGCTTCCATCTCCTTCATGGACATTCTCGCTAAGTACAACCATAAATAAAACAAGTATCAATCATGAACAGTAAGCTTAATATTTCAAAGTGGGTATTTCTGGCCTTGGCTTTGGTTACTGTCGCTATTGCGGTGATGTTCTACCTCGTAGTAGGTACGATCAAGCCGGAATTCGACCTCGGTAATCCCACGCCTCGCGCTGACTTATTCCTGAATTGGGGCTACATCTTGATTATACTTGGTATTGTCATTGCATTGATTTCAGTCTTCTTCACCGCCGCCGTCAAAGGTGTCAACGGTAAGACATTGTTGATTGCCGTCATTGCATTCGCTATTATTGCAGTTGTAGCTTATCTTATGTCGAGTGGCTCTTTCGCCAAGCCTTATCCTGCCGGAGAAATCGTCTACTCGGGCAAAACACACGGATGGGTCGAACTCGGCCTCAACTTCTTCTATATCACGTTGGGTGTTGCTCTTCTTTCAATCCTGTTCTCAGTCATTTACAAGGCAGTTAAAAAGTAAAACATTTCATCATGGCAAGAAAAGTTCCAGAAATCAATTCGAGTTCGCAGGCTGACATAGCATTCTTGCTGTTGTGTTTCTTCCTGATGACGACCTCGATGGACGTGGACTACGGTATCACCCGTCGTCTGCCTCCCCCCGTTGAGGAAAACACCGAGGACGTCAAGGTCAAGGAAAGAAACGTGATGAATGTGATGGTAAACAAGAGCGACCGTCTGCTGGTGAATGGCCGTCCCATGGACTTGAGCTTGCTCAAGGACGAGGCCAAACGCTTCATGACGCCGCGACCCGGCGACGAAACCGCTCCTGAAACGGAGACCAAGACCTTCGACCTCGTGGGCGATGTGCTCATGTCGAAGGGCGTCATCTCGCTCCAGAACGACCGCGGTACGTCGTATGCTATGTACATCAGTGTGCAGAACGAGTTGGCCCGCGCCTTCAACGAAATGAAGGAAGACCTGGCTTGGAGGAAGTTCCACAAGCACCTCGACCAACTCACTGAAGATCAAACCAAGGCTATCAACGAGGCCGTGCCAGTGCGTATCAGCGAGGCCGAACCCGTTGTGTACTAAAACATCAAGGAGGATAAAATATGGGAAAATTCAGAAAAGAAGGTAAAAAGGAAGTGCCGCAAGTGAGCACCTCCTCACTGCCCGACATCGTCTACATGTTGATATTCTTCTTCATGATCACCACCACCATGCGCGACGTGGAACTGAAGGTGAAGAACGCCATGCCTAAGGCTACCGAGATCCAAAAACTCGAGCATAAGTCATTGGTGAGCTCCATCTACATCGGCCCGCCGAGGGACGCCAAACTGGGTACCGAATCGCGTATCCAACTCGATGACGCCTTCGCCCGCCCGGCCGACATCGCCGACTGGATCCAGAAGGAACGTGACTCACGCAACGAGGCCGACCGCCCGCTCATGACCACGGCCCTCAAGGTGCACAAGGATACCCGTATGGGTGTCGTCACCGACGTGAAACAGGAGCTCCGTAAGGTGGGTGCCTTCCGTATCACTTATACGACACTGAAAGGCAGCGCCTTGGAGAACTAAAGTTTCTCAAAACACATCTTCTAAGGATGGCAGCATCACGCTGCCATCCTTTTTTTATCCCCTTCGGAACCCCTAAATATATAAAAATCACCACTTAACGGCAAAAAAAAGTGGCTGTTTTGCAACATTTTTGGTTCAATATGTCGAAAATATCCGTACTTTTGTTGACTTTTACTATAAGGTAAATATACGTACGTTTTGTAATGTATTGAAAATTAGATTATTATATAGATATGAACGAATCAAAGAAAAATATCATGAACACCAAGTCGTTTTTGATGTCAGCCTTAGTGCTGCTTAGTTTTTTCGCCATTCCGTTTGCGATGAATGGCCAAACCAAAACTTCGCCTGTGACATGGATTGCCGCCAACCAGGGCTACGCCAACACAGAGCTTGTTACCAATTTTACTATTGAGGCCAACGCCATTGAAGGTCTGCTTGACAAATCCACGGGTTCAAGCGCTCCAGTGTATTACACCTCCAATGCCGGCGTGAGAATGTACGCCAACAACACCCTGTCGGTCTCCACACTGGCAGGCTTCAGCCTCAACTCCATCGAGTATGTTTGGCGGAAACAGGGCTCCAAGACCTACGCTTCGAGTACCCTCATCTCCTCAGGCGGTACTTACACGCCTGGCGCCGCCCCGTCGAATGCCACTACCGACGTGATCGACACATGGACCTACAACGGCGACTTCAAAGGCATCGTGACCATTCGTCTCGGAAGCGGACAACGTGTGTTCCGCCAGATCACCGTCACCTACACAGGTTCGGTGGGTCAGACCTATCAAGTCAACTATTATCCCAATACGGAGAACAGCATTAATCCTGTCGTTGACCCGACGTCCTATGCTATGGGTGCCTCTGTCACCGTGCTTTCGCCCTCGGCGCTTAACATCACTAACTCAGGACATGTCTTCACCAAGTGGTCGACTGTCGCCAACGGACAGGGCGGCACTGACTACCTTCCTGGAGACCAGTTTACGATGGGCGACAGCAACGTCAATCTCTATGCCCAATGGACCAGCACCAACGGAACGACCATCACCGAGTTGACGCCCTCCGTGGTCAATACCGCCATGGGCAATCAGACAGGCTATTGCACGTGGACCGTTACCGATGCCAATGGGGCGGGCTATGCAGGTAAATCGTTCAGGAGCGATGCCTACATTCAGATCACCAACAGCCAATCAGGCAATTCGAAATATTCGGGCATCGTGACCACCACCTCAGCCGGTACGGTCAAGAAGGTGCAAGTGATATGGAACAGCAACACCGCCGTGGGTCGTACCCTCAACGTGTATGGCAAAAACACTGCCTACACCGCCACTTCCGACCTCTATGGCAACACCTGCGGTACGCTGCTCGGCACGCTGACGAAAGGTGCCACGTCGACCTCCGAACTGATTCTCGGCGCCAACGACGACTACGAATACATTGGCTTGGTTTCGCAATCCGGCGCCATGTATTTTGATAAGATCATGGTTACATGGCAATCCGGTACAGCGAATACTCCCACCATCCTCATCGAACCTTCGCCCATCGCCTTAGGCAACGTGGTCATCAACCAACCCTTGCAGACCACCTTCGTCGTCAGCCAGGCCAACCTCACTGACGCCATCTCCTTGACGGTTTCAAGTGGTACGATGTCGTGGACCGATGGCAACCAAACCTATCAAGGCGCCACCGTTACCATCCCGCGAGATAACGACCCGACAGCCGTGACTTGGTCGTTTACCCCCACCGCCACCTCTGACCTCCCTGTCACCATCACGGCGACGAGTGGCACAGCCTCGTTGAGGGTGAACATCACGGGCACCGTGCTGCCGGCCAACAACTTCGACCCGCTGCATGCGAGCAAGGCAGCCTTTCTCAACGACCCCACTGCCACCGAAGTGAAGATCAACCTGCACGAGGTTGAAGTGGTGGGTCAGGTGGGCAGCTATCTCTACCTGCAAGACGCCGACGCGGGCTTGCTCGTCTATGGTCCTCAAGCTCCCGCTTTTGAGAAAGGCTACAAGTTCAACCAAGGCTACCTCTTGGGTACCTACGTCAACTATAACGGCATCACTGAGGTCACCAATTTCAGTTTTGTGGGCTACGGAGGTGCGGTAGGCAACCTTACGTGCACCGTGGCCACGGTGGATCAAATCCTTGCCAACCCCGTCACCTACGAGTCGCGCTATGTGCAGGTCAACAATACCACCATCAGCAGCTGGACGCTGCCAGGTTCCAACGCCCTGTTGGCGTTCTACGATGTGTTCCACACCAATTACGCCTTATGCACGGCCCCCGAGACCAACCACGTCTTCACCGTGAAGGGTATGGTGAACCGCCACTGGTCCAACTCGGCTGTCAACATCGAGCTGGCTCCCACGGCCCTCAGCGACATCAGCACCACCAACCTGGCTGCTGCGCCTACCATTACAGCGGGCGGCACGCAAGGCTCTCCCGCCGAGATGACCTTCGTCGACCTGGCCCCTGGCCTGAACTCGACCGCGGTCTATAGTATGTGGCGCAATGTGGATAATGTGATGACCTTGGTTGTCGACAACCAAAGGATTACGCAGTCCACCGATGTCAACATCATCGGCCTGACCGAGATCAAGATACACGGCGAGCGCGACTTCTACGCCAACAGCGCTGAAGTCGACTATTGGTACGACTTGCCCGCCAACACCCATTCGATACAGTTCTCCATCAACGGCGTCATCGACCAAGCCAACACCGTTCTGGTGACCGGCACCCTGTCGCCGACCCAGCTGCCCGAAGTCATCACCTATGGCGACTACGGCCTGGCAGGATGGTCGCTCAGCGCGAGTTCCACCACGCCCATCGACATCAGCAACTACACCTTTACTGATGACGCTGTGCTGTATGCCATCTACTTCAAAGGCACCAGCTTTACCTATAACAAGGTGAACACCCTGAACGAGCTGGTCGATGGCGAGTATGTGATCACCTGTTCGAGCGGTAGCTCGCCTTACACCTTCGTGAACAGCCAGGCCACCTCGTCGCCCGCCGCCGTTACCCTCACCTCGTTGAACATCAGCGTCTCGGGCAACACCCTGACCGGTTCCGATGCCGACTTGGAGACCATCAGTTGGTCCTTCTCGGGATCGCCGTCGGCTATGACCATCACCTCGAAGGCCTATCCCCAATATTGGCTCTACACCGCCAACTCCAACACGGGTGTGCGCGTGGGCAGTATTGATGACACCTGGGAGCTCACCGAAGACAATCTCGTCACCTCCCTCTTCAATATGCAGAGCAACAGAACCGACAGATACCTCGCGCTTTATAACAATCAAGACTGGCGTTGCTACACCACGATCGGGGTGACCAACTCCTATCCGCGTATGGCACTCTTCAAGAAGACCCCCGTGCTGCCCTCTGGCAGCTTCGACGGCTACACCCGTGTGTTCTGGAATGAGACGGCCACGGCCGACATCACCATCAGCGGTCCCTCCATCATCCCGAGCGGCTGCTACCTCCACATGGGTGAATATACGATGACCAACGCCACGGCTGCCAACTTCATCATCGAAGACGGTGCAAGCTTTATCCCCGCTTCGGGTAACAGCGGCATCAAGGCCATGGTGAAGAAAGACATCGTGGGCTATGGCAACAGCGACATCGCAGGATGGGTGCTGCTGTCGTCGCCCGTGGGCACGCTGACTCCCAATGTGTATACCAACGAAACCCACGTCGACAATTTGGTGGGCAACTTCGCATACGACCTCTATGGCTTCGACCAGACCCAAGGCTCGGAGTGGCGCAACAACAAGGTGACGAACCAGACCTTTGGCGCTCAGGGCGGTCTGCTCTATGCCAGCCAAAACGACAGAACCATCACCTTCGTCGGAACTGTCAATGCCACGGTGACTTCGACCAACCCTGTGTCGCTGGTCTACTCGGCCAACGCGGGCATGGCTGGCTGGAACCTGGTGGGCAACCCCTTCACCAGCGAGGGCTATCTCGTGATGAGCCAAGGTCTCACCGACTTCTATCGCCTCGAGGACTACACCAACGGCGACAACGAGATGGAGTCGCATTTCGTGAGCTATGCCGCCACCAACGCCGTCGCTCCGATGGAAGGTGTCTTCGTGCAAGCCACCGCTGCCAACCAGACCTATTACTTCAAGAACTTCCAGCGCGGCACGGCCCAGGGTCTCGCCTTGGTGAACCTGACGCTCACCAACCGCAACGACAACGTCGTCGACATGGCCCGCGTGCGCTTCAACAACGGCGCGATGATGGCCAAGATGGTGTTTAACGAACACAACGCCAAGCTCTACATCCCGCAAGACGGCAAGGACTACGCCGTGGTGCGCACCCAGAACGAAGGCGAGATCCCCGTCAACTTCAAGACGAGAGAAAACGCCACCTACACCCTCAGCGTCAACCCCGAAGACGTGGAGATGGATTACCTCCACCTCATTGACAACCTCACGGGTGCCGACATTGACCTCTTGGCCACCCCGACTTACACCTTCGAGGCACGCTTCGACGACTATCCGAGCCGTTTCAGGTTGGTGTTCAGCTCCAACGACGAAAACGGCGCTTCGACAAGTTCGACCTTCGCTTACTATGACGGCAACAGCTGGGTGGTGAGCAACATCGGCGAGGCCACCCTGCAGGTCATCGACGTGATGGGCCGCATCGTCATGAGCCAACAGATCAGCGGCAACGCCACGGCCAACATCGACATGCCCGGCGTGTATGTACTCCGCCTCGTCAACGGTGATGATGTGAAGGTGCAGAAGGTAGTCGTTAGATGATTGTAGCTTAAGCTATAAGCTGTAAGCTTTAAGCCGGCTGGCATCTAGCTTACAGCTTATGGCTGACGGCTTATAGCTTAAATAGAACAAACAACCCAGATAATAAACAAAAAAATATAATACAATGAAAAAGGTCATATTAACCATAGCCATCGTCCTTGGACTGAGCATGACGACTTTCGCTGAAGACATTTACAACCAAGGCGGCCTCTTCCAACGTGGAACCACCAAGGAAGGCTTCTTCCTGAGCAACCGCGACGTTGTCAATACGCCTATGCTGCCCGATCATCATGGACTCTTGACCGACCAAGATGCCGACGACTCGGTGCCGATGGGCACGGGTATCGCCGTCCTCATGGGCCTCGGAGCTGCTTATCTCGTGGGTAAAAAACGTAAAGAAGCCAAATAAGCGTATGACGAAGCATCGTAGACTCCTTCGCCCGGCCATACTGTTGATGCTGGCCATGGTGGGCGGTAGCCTTTTGGCACAGGCTCCTAGTGGCTATTACGACGCCGCCTCGGGCAAGACCGGCACCGAGCTGCGTCAAGCCCTGCACGACATCATCGACAACCATACCCAAGTTAGCTATGCCAATATCTGGAACGCCTTCTGGGGCACCGACAACAAAGGCAACGGTGTGTTGTGGGACATGTATTCCGATATTCCGGGGGGAACGCCACCTTATACTTATTATATCGGTCAAAACCAATGTGGAAGCTACAACAGCGAGGGTGACTGCTACAACCGTGAGCACTCGTGGCCCAAAAGTTGGTTCAACGGTAGTGAAAACAGCGTGCCGGGACACGACCTGCACCATATCTTTCCTACCGACGGCTATGTGAATGCCCAGCGCGGCAATTTGCCCTACGGTGAGGTGGGCTCTGGAGCCACTACATACCGGAACGGCTCAAAAAGAGGTAACTGCAAGCCGTCGTTGGGGTATTCTGGCACCGTCTTCGAGCCTATCGATGCATACAAAGGCGACTTCGCTCGTGCCTACTTCTACATGAGCACGCGCTACTATGGCGAAGACTCCGACTGGGGCTCGAGCGGCATGACCAACAAGGCAGAAATCCTGCCGTGGGCCATGACGATGCTGCTCAACTGGAACGAAAGCGACCCCGTCAGCCAGAAGGAGATCGACCGCAACAACGCGATATACAACGACTACCAGCACAACCGCAACCCCTTCATCGACCACCCCGAGTATGCCCGCCTGATCTGGGACGAGAACTACCAAGGTGGTTCGGCTTATACTATCGCCTGCGCCCAAAACATACAGCACGGCAGCATCTCGGCTCCTGCCACAGCCGTTGAGGGTACGACGGTGAACCTCTCGGCTACCCCCGACATGGGTTATATGCTCGATAGCTGGGATGTCTACAAGACGGGCGAACCGTCCACCAAGGTATTTGTGACCAATAGCAGCTTTGTCATGCCCTCTTACGACGTGACCGTTAGCGCGACCTTCACGGAGAACACTACACAATATGCCATCACTTATGCTACGGGTCTGAGCCATGGCAGCGTCAGCGGACCGTCGTCTTCCTTGTCGGGCGCAACCGTCACGCTGAGCAACATGCCAGACAACGGCTACAGCCTCTATTCCTATTACGTCTACGAGACGGGCAATATCAACAACATCGTGTATTCCGGCTCGGGCAGCACCTTCACTATGCCGGCCTATCCCGTCACCGTGTCGGCTTCGTTTGGACAAAACTCGAGTAATGCTGGCGACTATGTGAAGGTAACAAGCGAGCCGAGCGACTGGACGGGAGAGTATTTGATTGTCTATGAAGTGGGCAGTAAGGCTTTTAATGGCGCTTTGACGGGTTTGGATGGTACTCCAAATAGTATTGATGTCACCATCGCTGATGGTACGATTGCATCGAATAACACGACCAATTCGGCCAAGTTTACCATAACCAAATCAGGCAATGCCTATACTATCAAGTCGGCATCTGGGTATTACATTGGACGAACAACCGATGGCAACGGATTGGACTTTAGTACAGGACAAGCATATACCAATACGCTGACTTTCAACAATGGAGATGTTGATGTTGTTAGTTCTGGCGGGGCATATCTTAGATTTAATCACACTAATAATCAACAGAAATTCCGGTATTTCAAATCCGCTACATACGGCAATATGAAGCCCATCCATCTCTACAAGAAAACGTCAGGCATCATAGCACCCACCCATACCATCTACTTCAACTCCAATGGTGGCAGCGGCACGATGAACAACCAGAGTGTCAATGAAAACGAGCCCACTGCATTGACCGCTAATGCCTTCACGCGTTCGGGCTATGCTTTCAGCGGCTGGAACACTGCTGCCAATGGTTCGGGTACTTATTATGCCGACCAAGCCACGGTGACTCTGCTCAACGACCTGACGCTCTATGCCCAGTGGGGGCTCATGTACAGCATCACCTGCGAGACCGTCGAACACGGAAGCATCAGCGCCAGTGTCAATATGGCCGCAGAAGGAGAAGTGGTTTCCTTGATGGCTTTTCCTGACTCGGGCTTCGACCTCCTGTATTGGGTGGTCACCGATGCCAACGACGAACCCGTTGAGGTTGTCAGCAACCAGTTTGTGATGCCCGGCTGTGCCGTCACAGTGAGCGCGGTGTTTGGCCCCTACGTCGAGACCTATAAGCAGCAGTATTACCTCGTCACCTCCACCGACCACCTCATCAATGGCCGCACCTATCTGATTGTGAATAGCGGTGTCAGGGATGCTGCCAAGGCTATGGCTGGACAAAGCGGCAACAATCGTAGCACGGCCGATGTCGACATCGATTTGGAGGAAGGATGGCCCTACATCGCCAGCATCGAAAACACTACCGCCTGCGAGCTGACTTTGGGAGCAGAAGGAAATAATTGGTCTTTCTATGATGCAAGCTATGTCTATAATGGCGGCACCGGCGGGTATCTCTATGCAAGCAGTGGCTCAAATAACCAGCTGAAGACGCAAACAACATTAGACGACAACGGACGGTGGGCCATCACGATCGATGGCACTACTGGCGTGGCAACCATCGTGGCGCAAGGAAATAATACTAGAAACAATATAAAATACAACCCCAATGGTGGCAATCCGATCTTCAGCTGCTATGCTTCTAACGCCACCGGAGTGGTAGACGTCTACCTCTTCATAAAAGGGCAGGAGTTTGATCATACACAGAGCGGGAGCATCACGCAGTTGTTGCCCTCCGACAAGCACACGGTGTATGCTGGCGCGACACTCACCGTGACGGGCTCGGCTGTAAGTGGCAATGTTTCGCACGTCGTCCTCGAGGAAGGCGCTCAACTCTACCATGGTGGTGGCAGCGTGAAAGCCACGTTGAAGAAGAGCATCACGGCCTATTCGGGCACAGGTGGCTGGTACACCATGGCGGTGCCTTTCGTCAGCTGCGATCCTGCCTCGGTGGTAGGCATGACCGAAGGCAACTACGACCTCTATGCCTATGACGAAGGCGGTACCCACGATGGCAAGGAGTGGGTCAACTATAAGCCTAATGGCAACTTCAACCTGGTTGCCGGCTCGGGCTACCTCTATGCCAACGGGACCTCTCAGACCCTGCGCCTGGGTGGCAGCCTCAACAGCGGCGCCTATAGCATGAGTGTTGACCTCGGCTACAGCGGCAACACCGCCCTGAAGGGCTTCAACCTGCTCGGCAACCCTGTCGCCCACGACATCACCTTCACGAAGAGCAGCCAAGTGTCGGACGGCTATTATTACCTCAACCATGGCGGCTCGTGGACCTATGCCAACAGCAATAGCGTGCCTGTGGGTCGCGGCATTCTTGTCAAGGCCAACGCCGCTAACCAGACGGTGACACTCAACCCCCAGACCAAACGCGGCGGGAGCCCTGAAGAGGACCAATATCTCTGCCTGAGCGTGGGCGACGAGAAGGCCTATGTCAAACTCAACGAGGGCGTCAGCATGCCGCTCTTGGACATGAATGGACAACATTCGAGCCTTTATCTCCAGAGTGAACATGAGCCTTACATCATGCTGGTGCGCGACGGCGCTGAGACGCTCGACCTCTGCTATGAGGCCCACGGCAACGGCACTCAGACCCTCAAGGTGGATACCGATGGTCTTGGCCTCAATTCTCTGCACCTCATCGATAACAAGACGGGTGCGGATGTCGACCTGCTTGCCACATCTTCCTACCAGTTTGAGGCGAAGGAAGGCGACTATGCCACAAGGTTTAGGCTGGTGTTCGGCCCTTCGACAGGCTCAGGGACCGAAGGTTCAACTTCATTCGCGTATTATGCCGACGGGGAGATCCGTCTGACCGAGCCCTGCCAAGGCGCATCGTTGCAGATCGTGGACATGACGGGACGGGTGGTGGCTACCCGTAGCGGACGCATTCAATGCGTCCCTACAAGCGGGATGACACCGGGCGTGTATGTGCTACGTCTTGTCACCGCCGACGGCGTCCGCGTCCAAAAAATGGTGGTGAGATAAAAATAGTAAAAGCCTTTACTATCCGTTTATTTACTTTTTGTATCTTTGCGCGATAATAACCGCAAAAAGATACCACTATGATATTTGTTCCTACGAAATACCAGTTGCAGACGGTTGCAACGGGTCGTCTTTTCGACGACGAGGGCTGGACGTTGGACGACAAGCAATGCGACAAGCCCAGCATGGTGCGTCCTGTCTATGAGAAGAAACAACTTGAAGTGAAGGAAGGCGCTTGCCTTGGCTTGTACCGTTATGCCGACTGGCTGCCCATCAAGAAGATGCTCAACAAGCCTTCAGAGCCCATCACCTACAAGAGCGAGAAGCTGGCCCAACGTCTGGGTCTCAACAACCTTTACATCACCTTCAACGGCTGGTGGCCCGAGCGCAACGCCCGCATGACGACCTGCTCGTTCAAGGAGATGGAGGCCTATTCGGTGTGCGCCCGCTTGGGCGACGAACTGAAGGACAAGGTGTTGGTGGTGGCCTCGGCTGGCAACACAGCCCGTGCCTTCGCCAAGGTGTGCTCCGACAACGGCATCAAACTGCTGCTGTGTGTGCCGCAGGACAACATCAACGCGCTGTGGTTCGACAAACCCTTGAATCCCTGCGTGAAGCTCATCACTACCGAGAGCGGCAGTGACTATTTCGACGCCATCAACCTCTCGAATGTGGTGTGTGGATTGGACGGCTACCTCGCCGAAGGCGGTGCCAAGAACATCGCCCGTCGCGACGGCATGGGCACCACGATGATGTCGGCCACGACCTTCATCGGCCGCACGCCCGACTTCTACTTCCAGGCCGTGGGCAGTGGCACGGGTGCCATCGCTGCATGGGAGGCCAACCTGCGCTTCATCGAAGACGGCCGCTTCGGCAGCCATAAGGCCCGTCTCATGGTGTCGCAAAACAAGCCCTTCGTGCCGATGTACGACGCCTGGCGTGCCGACTCGCGCGCCATGCTGCCTTACGACCCCGAACAGGCCCGCCGCGACGCTGCCGAGATTTGTGCCCCCGTGCTCTCCAACCGCAAGCCGCCTTATGGTCTTGCTGGAGGCCTCTACGACGCCTTGAAAGACACCGATGGCGACATCCTCGCCGTCAGCAACGCCGAAGCCAATGCCGCCAAGGCCCTCTTTGAGGAGACTGAAGGCATCGACATCTACCATGCTGCAGCGGTGGCCACGGCCTCATTGCAGCAGGCGATAGAGAAGGGGACAGTGAAGCCCGACGATGTGGTGATGCTCAACATCACAGGCGGTGGTGAGAAACGCTTCCAGGCCGAACACGAGGTGTGTTACCTGAAGCCGGATCACATCTTCAAGATCGACTTCACGAAAGAAGAAGTGGAACGGGTCCTGGCCGAGATGAAATAAACACCCTGCTTCAGTCCAGTCAAGTCAAGTTGAAGGGCGTTTTCGGAAACGGAGACGCTCTTTATCATTCTCCCCGTCGCGTCAAACACGTCGACCTGTTGCAATCCTTCTGCTTCAACGGTGATGAAGTCGGTAGTGGGGTTGGGGAAGAGGCTGACGGAAGATCCGTTCTCAGACACGGCGGTCGCGTCGAGCGGCGTCACCCAGAAGGTGACCAAGGCCGTGTTGCAGTTGCAGGGGATGGTCATCCGTATGTCGAGCCAGATCACGGTGCCGGGTTCTACCTCGGGGCGCAGCGTGGTGTGGACGGTCACCTCGATGGTCTCGTCGGGCTGGAGGGCAAAGGTCGTCGCCATGACGCCATTATAGTAGAAACTGAAGTTGGTGAAGTACTCATCGGAAGGGTGCACCGTGACATCGAGCGGGTCGTAGCCCGTGTTGTGGATGAGGAAACGGAAAGAGGCCTCGGTGCCGGGATACATGGCGGTGTCGCCTGAGATTTCCATGGCTTCAAAGGTGTATTGCTCCACCATCTCGATCTCGATGTCGTCGATGGTGAGATAGTTGGCGCCATTGCCCGTGATCGCGTGGATGGCAATGTATTGGCATCCTGCAGGGATGGTGTCGACATACGACGAACATTTCTCGTAAGGGCTTCCGCTGACCAAGGTCGAGAGCAGCAGGGTGTGCATGCTCTCGGGGCTGGCCTCCGTGCCGGCCCAAAACTCAAGCTGGCAGTCGCCGTCGGAGATGGCCCAGCAACTGAAACGGTATTGCATGCGCGAGAACAGCGTGAAAGGCATGTACATCCACGCGTCGTCGGTGTCGCTGAAGGCATACCAGTTGCCTGTGTGCGCGATGCGGTTGTGGTCTTTCTCAAGATAGCCGCAGCGCCACGAGCTGTCGTTGCAGGTCCAACCGATGGGGATCCCCAGGTCGTGGTTGGCATATTCGAAGCCTTCGGTAAAGACGGTGTCGGCGAAGGCCATCGTCGTGGCAAGGCAAACCACTAACGTAATGAGCAGTTTTTTCATTTGGCATTAATTTGGAGCAAAAATAGAAAAAACTTGTTGAAGCCGTTACCAATACCCAAAATTTCCTTATCTTTGAAGCGTTTTTGTGATAATCAATTAATCTTAATAAAATCATGGAATTACCTTTTGCAGAAGCGTGGAAAATCAAGATGGTTGAACCCATTAGGAAATCCACCCGCGAACAACGCGAGAAGTGGCTCGAAGAGGCCCACAACAACATCTTCATGCTGAAATCCGACTATGTCTATATCGACCTGCTCACCGACAGTGGCACCGGCGCCATGAGCGACCGCCAGTGGAGCGCGATGATGATGGGCGACGAGAGCTACGGCGGCGCCCGTTCGTTCTATCACATGAAGGACACCATCACCGAGCTCACCGGTTTTGAATATGTCATCCCGACGCACCAAGGCCGCGCCGCCGAGAACGTGCTGTTCTCCTACCTCGTGAAGCCTGGCATGGTCATCCCCGGCAATGCCCACTTCGACACCACCAAGGGCCACATCGAGAGCCGCAAGGCCTTCGCTATCGACGTCACCGTGCCCGAGGCCTACGACACCCAGCTGGAGGTGCCTTTCAAGGGCAATGTCAGCCTCGAGAAGCTCGAAAAGGTGCTTGTTGAGAACAAGGGCAACGTGCCGTTCATGGTCCTCACCGTGACCAACAACACCGTCGGCGGTCAGCCCGTCAGCATGCAGAACATCCGCGAGACCTGCGAGCTCTGCCATAAATATGGCGTGCCTGTCGTCGTCGACAGCGCCCGTTTCATCGAGAACTGCTACTTCATCAAGACCCGCGAGAGGGGCTACGAGAACAGGACCCTCCGCGAGATTGCCAAGGAGATGTACTCCTACGCCGATGCCATGACGATGAGCGCCAAGAAGGACGCCCTCGTCAACATGGGTGGTTTCATCGCCACCAACAAGAAGGACTGGTACGAAGGCGCCAAGTTGTTCTGCATCCCCTTCGAGGGCTTCCTGACCTATG
>JAEEGH010008560.1_pt1 | contig 24129 bp, 24 predicted proteins | sample 9134181 | NCBI WGS metagenome assembly JAEEGH01 (sample SAMN16246544, study PRJNA631951) | gut metagenome | biome: gut microbiome; feature: rumen; material: DP-attached | host: Bos | place: Iran: Karaj | collected 2018-10
AACGTATGACAACGGCAAGTTTTCTAATGCAATAGGTTTGATAAAAAAAGAGGTGAAAGACATCATTATGGGGCTTTCTAAAAAAGAGTATAAAACTTTGACAGCATTGGCTGACGAAGGTGTATATAAAGAACTTCAAAATTACATATCGGATAACTACATAGAAGATTTGGCTATGAAATTTTACGATGAAAATACAGATGTTCTATAACGAAAGAACTATATATAAAAAACGGAGCGAAAACCGTCACGGCTCGCTCCGTCCATCTTTTAATTATGGTAAAATGAGTTCTACTTCACAGCCAAACTCACCAAGAAAATTAGAAACCAAAGATATTAAATTTTTGTAAAATCAGTGTTACACAATCCTGTCTGTTTTCAAATTGGACATAAAAACAAAACAATGCTTTGCTTTATGGGAATAGTGATAAAACAAAAAAGGTACTCATCTGCTCGCAGTTTAATTCCACGAAGTCTGAATACCTTATGTCATTGATTGACAATGCAAATGTAGAAAACAATTCCCAAGAAAATTTACAAGGAGTTTTTGAGCCTACACAATTTTTAACATATAGAGAAATACAGGACTTTAAAACTAAAAAACCTGTGATTTTGTCGAAATTGTTATATTTGCATTCAACATCTGAAGATTTTTACAATTATCGAAAGTAAATTCGTTTTAGTTTCAATAAATAGTTAAAAGAATATTTTCACACACATCTTCAGATGTTTTTTAACTAAACAAAAAGCCACCCTCACGAGTGGCTTTTTTTCAATCTAAAAACAACCAACTATTTGCAATATCCGAAATCGTGTCATTGTCGGGTTCTTGTTCTCCATCGTCGCCTGTGCGAAGCAAATTTTTCAAAAAATAGATTTCTGTTGTGCTATTCCTCACAATTCTTTCCCGTGCATCAGCCGTTACAACAATTTTATTGCCCTTCTTGCTAATTGCGAGAACATCATCGACATTGTAACAATCATCAATGTAGTCTTGTACAATGTCGTTAATACATTGCTCTAAAGCGTGAATGTCTTGTATCTTTCCCATCTTAAATACTTTTTTAATTACACATTGATTTCTTCTTTACCCCCAAATCTATTCTTGATTGAGTGTGCCTTGAATTTTTCCACCTCGATAGACACGTCCACATCGTGTTCAAATTCCTGCGAACCTCTGAAATTACCCTCTTTTGTGGTTTGGAACACGTAAACCCACGACTGACCTTTGTCGAGTTTCCGTAAATCTTCGGGTTCGTAGCCAATGGAATTGACGCTATCAATGAAAATCACGTCGTAACTTGTTGTGTCGTTCGGCATTTTGTCTATGACAAACAAGTTGCGATGGGCTATGTTGAAGCGTTTCATTTTCTCCTGCAATGTGTAACTGAACTTTTCTTCGTCGGAAACGTACAACACACGTTTGCCAAGTGTTGCAAGATATTGAGCCAACTGCAAAGCACAGGAACTTTTACCGTTTCCTGCCTTGCCGTAAATCATTATCTTGAACGGTTCCGACGGTGAGCCAATCAGTTGCTTCCACTTACCCGAAAAAGGGAGAATCTTGAAATTTGTCGCTAAAAATTCCACACTACCAAGAGCGTTTCCGCTTGCTACTTTTTTTTTATCCGAAACACCTGCAAGACCCCGAAGCCCTGCCAATGTCTGTTGGCTTAATTCGGGCGTGTCGGTTTCTCCGTCAATGTAGCGTTCCAAACTGCGTTTGATGTCAGCCATTTCGGAATTGAAACGCCCTGTCGTGTCTTTCGACGTTTCCACACGCTTCATCAACGCTTTTGCACGTTCTTTCACGTTCTCCTTGCCTTGAATTGAAAGGTATGCCTTTACTATCCGTGCGTTCGGCATTACTGCAAACTCGCCACAGGTAGCCTTCAATTCGTCAATGTTGACGATGTTGATTTCCGTCGTTCCCGGTGTTGCCAAAAGTTTGATGAGATTGCTTTGAATACGCATAATCGTATCGGCATAGTTTGAGGTTTTGCGAATCTTCTTCTCCACTATTGCCTTTTGCAACGAAGCAAGCAACAGGCGTACACGTTCACGTACTTCCGAAACCCTTTTGCCTTGCAGGTTGCAATAGCGTTTTATGAACGAGATTTCGGGTGAAAGGATTTCAACGTATTCTCCCTCAAACTCTTTTTTCGGTGCTTTGGATTTCTTATTGAACATAGGTTTTGCTTCCAATTCACGTAGAAGTTCGATTTTAGTTTCGGCAACTGCCGTTTCTTCCACTGTGATTTTCCCGTTTTCGTCGTATGCTTTTCCCTTTAACAGACCGCCCTCAAATTTTGTGCAGTGAAAGAACTTGCTTTCGGGTGATTGTGGTGGTGTGGAAAGGATTTCAAACCATTTCTTTGCATACCTGTTGTCTGCTTTAGGTGCTTTGGACTTCTTTTTCTTTTCGATGTCGTTCATCGACACGTTCATAGTTTGCCGTATGCCGTTACTTATTGATTTTGTAATTACGACCTCGCCCTCGTAAAGTCCGTTGAAACTTTCAATAGTCCACTCCTCGCCACGATACATAACCACGTCGCCAACCTTGAAAGTTGTATTTTTACTCGCTTGGGGTTTCGTTTCCTTTGGCTTGTTTGCGTTCAGTTCCTTATTAACTCGGTCGATAAAGCGATTCAACAGGTCTTTCGCTTCATCGTCGAAAAATTCTTTCAAATCCTCCCAATTTTCTGCCGACTCAAGAAATCCGTTGTCGCTTGCCATTTTTACCGTTTCGGGGTTCAATCTGCCTTTGATTTCCGCCCATTTGCTGTTGATGTTGCTAATTGTTATCATAATTCAAAATTTTACTTTTAATTTGACTTTTTATTTTTAATTCATATATTTGCAATGGTTATAGTCCTGAGGGGCTACTACCGTCACCCGATAGATTTATTTATCGGGTTTCTTTTTTTTATACAATCCTCGCTTTTGCCATCTTCATTTTGAGCATAAGTGCTTTTGCACGTTTGCGTTTCATTTCGCCATCATCGTCGGATTTTGGCTTGGTGCTTTGAGTTGGAATGTGCGACTTGTCGAACGGAATTTTCTTCCATTCTCCACTTTGAGCCGACTGCGTGTCCTGTTCGTCTTTGCCAAAGAACCGTTCTGCCTGTTCAGCGTTGAGTTCAACCGAAATTTCAAATCTATCAAGTGCGTCGGTTAGGTCTGTCAATTTCAGTTTGTTTGTATTTAGGTAGAATCCGACTGCCTTAACCGATTTTCCGTTTTTGTAGGAATTTGAAAAACCTCGTTGCCATTGTGTCCAAACAGGGTCGTTGATGATTTGCTTGATTTCTTTTTTGTTGGCTATGGTACGGTCAATGCACAAATACAAATCACCGTCGGAATCTGCCGTGATGAAGAAGCCATACGACAACGAAAGAGGGCTATCGTTTCTTTCATCAGACCATTCCTGAATAACATTGATTGCTTTGGAAGCGGGATATTTTTTGAAAGCAACCACAACACCACCACCGTTTTTGTTTTCGGTGTCCTTTGGCAACAAAACGCCCTTGCGGATAGAGCCGTCTTTCATTGTAAACGAAATCAGTCTCGATTTTTCGGGGGCTTTTCCAAAACCTTTGAGTATGTTGCCTGTGATAATGTCACGGAGTTCACGATTTGCAGACGCTTCTTTGGTAATCTTTTCCCAATCGTCGATAATACGTTTGTCGAGGTCTATGTAACTGCTATTGTTACGCCACAAATCATCGGTGTAGTTTTGTATTGCCATAAGTTTTTCGTGTCCCTCGTTGGCAATATTGTAGTCGATTGAACGTGTAGAATTGGCAACGGCAAACGAAATGGTAATGTTGCTCGGAGCCATAGGGTTGTTTGCCTTTCGGTTCACGTCAGCACCCAGACATATCGCCTTTGTATTCAAGTCAATCAAGCAACTGCGACCTGCATAGAAATACTCTATGATACGTGCCTTATAGTTCTTTGTGTTCGTTTCGTTCTGTTTGCGTTCCGCCTGTTCCACGTACTTTTGCTCAACCTCACGTTGTATTTCGTCCCAAGTGCGTTCGCCCGATTCCACAAGTTTTTGGAATTTTGGCGAGTTACGCATTGATTCAACAGCACGAACCTTTTGTTCCTCTATTTCGGCAAGTCGTTTGTCGCATTCCTTGCGTACTGCGTTTCTAAACTCGTCAGCAAGTTTCTTTGCCGTTTCCTTTGGCTCGTTCCCTGCTTTTGCAATAAGCGACAAAACAACCTCTTTCGTGTATGGTTTGCGAAGTACATCACATTCATATACGCCCTTATATGCTGCATCGGCAAAAACCGACTGCCCACTTGTACGTGCAAGCAACGGAGTTTCACGGACAAACTCGGCATTGAGTTTCATCGCTTCCACTTCCAAATCGTATTCGCCACGATTCTTCAACTGGTTGATTTTTTGTTTGTAGTTGCCAATAACATTGTTGTAAAAGTCCTCTTGTTTGCTTGATTCCAAAATTGCCACACGTCCAGTTACTTTTTTGGCAATATCCTCATCGGGAACTGACTTAGCCGCTGGCTTCGGAGTGAACAAAAAACAGGGATCGCCAACAGCCATTGTAAAATCTTCGTTGTCACGCATATACGCCTTTACGACCTCGTCGCCATATTTGTTGATGAAATCGTCGGTGTCAATCACGCTCGTCGAGTTCTTTTGGTTTGAAGCCGTGTTTGCGTCGAGCGAACGGAGTTTCTTTTGTAACATCATCATCATACGGCGTTCGGCAGGAATAGCCGAAATAAGATAGTCGTATGACGGTGGAATTTCGGGGAACTGACCTGTACGGTTGATACGACCACGTTTTTGCACTTCGGTCGATACATTTAGTTCGTACTGTGCAATAATCATTACACGTGGCTTCACTTCCTCACGTTTCAAGTTAGTGCCTTTGTTTGTTGCGTGTGCCGACGCACCAGTTGAGCCACTTGTGTTAATCAAAAGCACGTCGGATTGATTGTTTTGGAACTTGGCAAATGCCACGTTTGCCTTTTCACGCTTACGGTTTACTATTCTTCCCCTCGTTCCTTGTTCGTTGGTAAATTCAATCTTTCGGGAACGACCTGTAACCTCGGAACACGTGAAGCCTTCACGTTCAATTTTACGGATTATTATGTCGATTGGAGAACAGGTAATTCCTGTTGTTGTGTTCTTTATCTTACGCTCAATGCGTTTATATTCCTCTTGTGCTTCGGGAATAAGTTCGTCAAAATTCAGAAGTTTCAACTCAGATTTACCTTTAGCCACTTTCTTTTGGTAACGCAAGGTTGATTCAAGTCCACGCAACAGAGCAACAGAATAGTCTGTGTTAATTTCCTCGTTTTCAAGCGAGTGGCGACCATCGTCAGCGTGCAGGTCGCTAATCATTGATTCAAACGTGGAAGCGAACGCCACAACAACCTTTTTCCCTTCTTTCAATCTCCGTATAGTGTGGTCGGCAACGGCTTCCGCCTTGATAGCGAACAACACTTGGTTTACTATGTTGAACACTTTCGAGAAATACGAAGCACGGCTAACGCCCAAATCCTTGTTGGTGCTATCGGCTTTTTCTCCCTCGTCGGCAAGTTCCTCGTTCATATCGTCCATTATCGGACTGATGTACGCTTTCTCAAAGCCGATGATTTCACGAATTAGTTCCGTAATGTTATCGCTCATAATTCGGTGTTCCTTTTCAAGGTTGGGAACGCCAAATTCCTTTTCCCCATTCTCGTCGAGGTAAATGTAATTGACTTTGATACCGTCGTAGGTGCGTTCACGACGGAGCATTTGCCCCTCGTGTACCAGTTCCGACGAAATAATTTCCTGTAATGCTTCGCCACCTTTTGAAATTGATTCAATCAGTTCAGCGTCGGGCAGTTCTGCTTCCGATATGCAGGTACGCAAAGCAAACAACGGCATATTGTCGGGACGTTTTGCGAACGTAGCCGACAAGAAACACACGTTTTTCGCAAGTTTAACGGCTTGTGCAAACGCTTGGAACGTGTTAGAGCCAACAACCGTAGATTTTCCACCTCTGTCAGTCCCTTTTGAACTACCACCTGCGTTGTGTGCTTCGTCGAGTATCAACGTGTTCGGTTCACAAATGGCGTGCAAGAAATCAATCTTTGCACCGTCACGCTTTGGCGTTGTGAACTGCGAATATGTTGCAAGCACGTAGTCGTAGCCGTCGGGAACACGCTTTGAGTTGATGATTGAATCGAACTGCTTTTTGTCGGTCATATACTTGTAAACCGTTACAATTTCATCGTTGTCGCCAACTTCTGTAATGTTTGCTTTCGGGTCGTTGTTGATGATGAACGGCTTTAACGAAGCACAACCAATGTCTTTCAAATCACGGTAGATGTCGGTAAACAAGTTAGGTTTTTCCGTAACAAAAACGGCTCTCTGTCCCTGTACGTGTGCGTAACGGATAAGGCAAGCAGCCATACGACCTTTACCAATACCTGTTTGGTCGCCAATGATTATTGCCTGTTTGCGTGCTTCCATATTGTAGATGGCAAGTGCCACCGAATCAACCTGTTCGGCAAACAGACGGTTTTCAATATCTTCCTTTGACCATTGCAAGCGTTCGCAAACAAAGTCGGTAACGTCGCCACCAACCGCTTTTTTCAGTTTTGCCAACGCTTCGTGCGTATCGTCGCCCATACTATCGGGGACTTGCGTGTCGAGTTTCGTGATTTGCGACGCTGGTCGGTATGCCATACCAAGCCCTTCCTCAATATCCTCAATCTTGTTGATGTCCTTGCCACGTAATTCCTGCGTTTTGGTTGTTTGCCAATTTTCGGGCAATGTCATTGACTTGCTTGCACGGATATAACGGACAACCGTCACGTTCAGTTTCATATCTGTTTCGGCTTCGGTGCAGAACCAAACCTTGTTCGGTTCGCCCTTAATTCTAAAGAAATGTCGTTGAATGTCTATCAGTTTCATATCGAGTGTGTTTATAAGTTGAATTTCGCTTTTGCCATTTTCATTTTGAGCATTAGTGCCTTTGCCATTAGTTGTTTATCGTTGTTTATGGATTTTTGTTTTTTGTTAGGTTTGTGTAGCGTTATTGTGTGCGATGTATGGTAGTCGCTGTCATCAACGCCATCTTCACGTAGGTAGCATTTTATGGAAATGTTTTTTGTACACTTTTCTGCTTTCTTTTTAATGAGTTCCCTGTCATAGTCATACCAACCGTCGTTTTTAATCAACTTTCCATCTTTGTACCACCAAAATATCATTGACTTATGCGTATGGGGTACTGACTTTACAAGGGGAGTTTCGTTTTCTTCTCCGTTTTCCAAAAAAGGGAAAATCCTGTCAAAAAGTTGGTCGAAAGTGTTTATTATCGTGTCTTGATAAGGGTCGAACACGTAGCGAGGTTTGTTCGATTCGTCGTAGTCGTGCCGACCGTCGATGAGTATCGCAACGATTGGATAGGTAGTGCCTTGTTTGTGATAGATGTGGTCACCGTCGATATAAATCACGTCAACCACGTTGTATTGGGCGTACAGATACCCAAGAAATGTTTTCCATTGCCCAAACAACACCTGTTTGTTTGACCTTTCGTTAAGTGGTTTCCAATAGGCGTTCCACATTTTTCCACCGACAATTACTGCGGACTTTCCCTCATCTTGCATTTTGTCGAGTGCGAGAACCGCCATTTTGTAGTCGAGGGTGTTGATGTTCCAACCGTGACGCTCTATCTTGTCGTTTTCGTTCAGTTTTGCAAACGGTGGGTTTGTCATTATTCCCCGAAACGCCTTGTCGGGAAATATGGCTAACTCCAAATTGCTTGACGCATTTTGATTGGTCACGCTTGAGAAGCCAAGATTTTTTAGGTTTGCCACACGAATTTCGTCAAGTTCGTTCACACAAACCTGTTGTGGTGGAAATGCAATGGTAAGCAAGCCGTTTCCTGCCGACGGCTCCAAAATTTTGCCGTTACAAAACTTGTCATTCTTACTGACAAAACGCCCAAGCAGATACGCCAACGGACAGGGCGTTGAGTATTGCTGAAGAACTTTGCTTTTCGTATCGAGGGGGCGAATTGTTACCTGTCGTTCGTACAGGTCTTTGAGTTCCTCGTATTGTTGTTTGACGGAATTGCCGTTGGAAGCAATTTTTCGTGCAGAAAGCACAACGGCAAGTTCACACGCCTGCATAATCTCCGTATCTGTCCCGATTGAGAAATCTTTTGCGGATTTTTTTGCCTTTTGCCAATCCAATTTTTCTCCATCATCGAGCAGTTTTGATATATGCTGGGCGTATGAATATGTTGCCGTTTGTTCCATTACAGGAATTTTACTTTTGAATCATCTCTGATGTTCAGTTTCACTTCAAAGAATTTGATTAGGTCGTTGTGCATTTTTCGCAACTCACTCGACATCGAGAACATCTTGTTCTGTGTCTGTTTTGTAACGGCTTTTTGTCCTGCACCAACAAGACTATAACGCACGGATTTCAACTGCGACGTGAGCATTTCCAAGTCACGTAGCGTCAAAACCTCGCTTTGTTTTTTCGTTCCGTTCAGCGACTTTGACGATTTCTTTGTTTTGTTTGTCTTTGTCGCTTCTTTCTTTGTTTTCGACGTGGTTTTCTTCGTTTTACTTGTTTTTGTTTTTGTCGATTTCTTCGTGGCTGTCTTTGTCCCCGAAAGAGATTTTTTTCGTTTAGCACGACCTTTGGCAAGTGCTTCCAATTGTTTTTTTGTACATTTTCTTTTTTTCATCGTATTACGTTTTAATTGTTATCTTTGCATTGTCGTGTCGGAGTTCTTGTCCGACACTTTCTCTACACTTTTTATATACGAGGGGCAATTTCTGTTGCCCCTTTTTCGTTAAAACCTTCAATAAAAACTTATTACTATGTTTGAATGTTTCTTAAATAGTTATGGCGAAATCGGTTTGCTATTTGGTATAGCATTAGTATTTTCATTTTTCCTACAAATTCCTTTATCTTTCTATGTTTCTTTGAGTAATGAATTTTTAGAAAAAGGAAAGTTTTATAAACTCGTAAGTGGCATAATGATAGTGATATGGCTAATTGTCTGTGGTGGAAATTATTTCCCTGTGGAATATCGCATTCATCACTTTGTAGAATATGTTCCGACAATAATAATAATTGCTGTTTTATGTATAATCTACGGGCTTTTAACGTGGTATATAATTTATAGCAAAAAATATCGCACATTGTCAAAAATCCAAAGATGGATAGTGTCAGAGTTTTACTTTGTTTCATTTTTCTTTTCTCTCTTTTCTTTTGTATTGATGTGTTAAAACTCTAACTGAACATTGAAGCACGGACACGCCTTGTTTGCAAACTCGTTGTGTCCGTGAACGGTTGCATTTGGAAACGTCTGTTTCAGTTGGTTCACAACTTTTCTCAAAGTTTTCTTTTGTGCTTCGGTTCGTGTGTCCTTTGCATTGCCGTTCATATCAAGCCCACCCACGTAACAAATTCCTATCGAGTTAGTGTTTTGTCCTACGCAATGGGCTCCGACTTTTGAAACAGGGCGACCTTCGTGCAAACTGCCATCTTGGTAGATTACGTAGTGATACCCGATTTGGTCGAATCCACGTGCCTTGTGCCATTGGTCGATTAGTTCTACCGTACACGCTTGGTTTGGTTTGGTAGCCGAACAATGAATGATGATTTTGTCAATCTTGCGTCCTATGAGTGCCAATTTTGCCTTGTCTATCATAACTTTTGAGTAATAGATTATTCCGTTCCGTTTCAAGTACCCGAAACCACCCAATCCAAAAAGCAATGTTGCCGAAATACCTGCTATGAGTGCCTTGCTATTCATCTATGCGTTAAGGTTTGGTGTGATTTTGTAGGTGTAGTTTGTGCGTTTGTCCCACGCCTTGTCAAACTTTCGGCTTCCGCTTGGGAAACCTATGGTTTGTATGCTTTCGTTTGTCTTAATGCGTTTTATGAGCCACTTGTTTTCGGAAAACGACTTGCAATCGGGCAGACAATAGCCTATGTAGGTCGTGTTTTCGTCAACCTCGTCAATCACAGATGGTTGCAATCCGTCTGCACAAATGGCGTTTAATAATAGTTGGTCGGTCGGTGTCATATCAAAATAGTTTTGTGATTCCTTTTGCCCTCAACACGGAGTTGATGTATTTCTCCTTTGCCGAAGAACTGAAATCGTCGTTAATCCATTCCGAAAGTGTTTCCCCATCTCTTTTCCCGAATTGGAGAATGATAAGATTCACGTCGTCGTTGTTCACACACGCTTGGAAAACCTGCATAACTTCCGATTCGTTAGTACCTGCACCGTTCATTGCCGAATAGAGTTTGTTGGCATAAACTCGTGCCTGGCTCTCTGTGAGGGTTGCCCTTTTTGTCGAACCTGCTTCGCCTTTCACGTCTTGACGGTCTTTCCATAGTTTGTACTGCTTGCGACCAATCAAGCCACCGATAAGCAAACCACCGACTAACAAGAGCGTTTTCGCCCCTTTTGAAATGGTGCTTTCCGCTCGGTCAACGAGGTAGGTAGCCATTTCGGGATTATCCTTGACGGCTTTGCTCACTGCAAGAACCGTCATAGGATTCCCCAAACTTCCGTGTCTTCTCCTTTTCGCCACAGGTTAAATGAATTTTAATGCCGTTTTTACTATGCTTGGGTTCTTTGCGACTGCGTTCAACAATTTCTGCAAATCGTTGTGGTCAATGTTGTTGACTGCATTTTGCAAGCCGTTGCCCAATGCCTTTACTTCGTCCGTTGAACTTGCGTTCATTCTGATTTTCACTTCGTATTGTGCCATCTTTGTTACGTTTTAGTTATTTATGTTTAGTTTTCTTTAGCGATTCTATCTGCATTTTGAGTTCTGCCTGTCCTGCCTTGAGTTCTGCGTTTTCTTGTCGTAACTCGGTTATTTCCTTGATGAGTTCGTTGTTTTTGTCAACCAACATATCAATTGTTTTTTGCAGGTCGTTGAGCGTGTTGTTGTTGCGAACACGACGGCTCACAATCCACGTTACCACGCCTGTGATGGGTGAAAGTGCCAATGTTGCTATCTGTATGAGTATTGTCGTTTCCATTATCCTACGAGTTTTATGTAAGGGAATCGGTTTATATGTGAATTTTGCACGGTGTTGGCAACGTCGGTAAGTCCGTTGGCGTTCGCCACAAGTTTTGCCGACATCAGTTTTCTAATGCTTTCAAAAGCCGAACTACAATCCTGTCCTGCAAGAATGCGATAGTTGTTAATGCTCGACCAAATTGCAATCTTGTACAGAGCGTCGTTTGAAAGCGTGCAGGTGGTCGGGTTTCCCTCGCCATCGACAAAGCCGAAGCGTACCGTTCCAATGTTTGTAACCGTGTGCTTTTCTGTCTTGTACAACAGGTTATCGTCTTTGTCGTAAATTCCCACCTGTATTTGGAAATCGGCTGGGTGCGACACCACGTAAACCAAACATTCGCTGAATGTGATTCTTGACAAAATCGACATCCAAAATATCACGCCTTGATTGTTCTGTAATCCCGAAGCGAGTTGGGAAAACTCGTCGCCACTCTCCGAAGCGAGTACAGGATATGTTTCCCAATGTTGAATTATTGTATTTCCGTTTGCTTCAGCAAGTTGTTTTGCTTCGTTTGCAAGATTGTAAGCCGTTGAAATGCCATTGCTCAATGAGTTTGCCATTGCGTTCATTGCCGACGAAAGTCCGTTGCTTGTGTCGCTTATAGCGTTTCTTACACCTTCCTTTGTGGCAACTTGGTCTGACAACTGAATTTGCAGACTTGCACCAAATTCCACAATACGTAATAAATTCTGTATATCGCTAACTCCAAGCGAGCGAATAGTGTTGCCTACAAGGATAGGAAAACCATAGTAAGCCGACGACGCTTCAAGTTTCACTTGCATATTGCCCATTGCCTGTTGCATAGAAGCGAGTGTACGGGCAAAAGCGGCATTGTTTACACTCATTTCTGCCTGTATCGGGGCTATTCGTTGCCCTAATTGCGTTTGGGTAACGTAGTCCGAATCGTTCTCCAAATCGCTCAACTTGGAAGCACCAATGTAATCCAACCGACCTGTAAAGGGGTTGAATTTCTTTTTTAGATATTGTGCGATTTTACTCATTGGTTATGTTTGTTAGGGTTTTATTTATTAATGTTTTGTCTTTGGCGAATGCCTGCATAACGCTCCAAAAGTCGTTGAACTCATCATCGGAAAGCGTATCGACGAATTTCCCGATGGCGTTGATATGTTCGGAGCGTGGGCTGACCTGCGACACTTCCACTTCCTCATTGCTGATTTGTTGTGGCGTTGTTGCTTCAGTTTGCGGTTTTTGCAACAATGTCACCATTTCATCTTTTGACATTCCTGCCAAACCGCCAAGCACGTCGGCGTGTTTTATTGCAAGGTTTGTGGCTGTTTTTTCCAAAATGCCCACAAGCGACATTCCGCCTAACGAGTATTCGGGTTTCAAATGCTCCAAATCCTCAATCTTGCACTCCAAATCATCTATCTTGTCCTCTAATTCTTCAGAATACTTGTTGGCGTTGTCAAGTTCCTTTTGCAACGCTTCAAGTTGGCTTTCAAGTTTTGCTTTCTCCGTTACCATCTCATCATATCGACGGTCTTTGTCGGCTTGAATGAAACGGTTCTCCAAAAGGTTCTCACGCACTTGCATAATAGCACCGAAGCCACCAAACTCGTCGTCGCCAAATCCGTTCAATTTATTTCTGTCGAACCCCATAAGTCCAAGAATATCCTTTACGGCTTTACCTGTGGAGTTCTGTTGTTGCAAGGTTTGACGTGATTGTTCTTCAAAATCCTCATTGGATTTTGAAGTATTAGAAGGACACCAATTATTTATAGTTCCACTTTGTAAAGGAATTTTATTTTCAAAATGAGTTGTCACTCCGTTTGATGACTTAATTAAACAATAAAACGCTGTGTATTGTTTGTTTTGGAGAATCTGACGTAATGCTTCGTTAAATTCCTCAACGAGAGCCATTCTGTTTTCTTTATCTGCTTTCTTTGTGTTAAAGTCTTTATAAATAGTTGAATTATCGCTTTCGTCGATATATACTTTCAACTTAATAATCAATCCGTCCTTTGCTTTTTCAGAAACAATTCTACGGATATTATCAAGTATCTGAATGATTTCGTTAACGCTGTATGTTTTCGTTTCCATTTGATTCAATTGTTAGATTTAGAAATAGGTGTGATTTTTATAAAGTCCAATCGGAAAGCAGGAATTTCCTTGTGTTTGGAACGTACACGAATGATTAGGAAATTCGTGAATAGTTTTATAATGCTTGTACCGTACATAGCAAGGTCTTTCTGCGTACATTGAACCGATTCCGACGGAGATGTCAGTATAAGTTCCGTTTCGTTGGATAAAAGGTCGTTGTTTCCAATGCGTATGCCTGTTAGCACACAGGTTTCGTTTCCCAACTGCAAAACCGTTTCACTTTCCGAAACCTGCACACCAATCGGGGTTACGATGGTGTCGTACCCCAATCTGTGCCAACGCTCCTGTTCCAATTCAACAATCCTACTTATCATATTCCAAATAGATTTTTACGGTGTATTTGTTCCGTCGTGGTTGGTTGTAGGAATAGTACAGACCACTCGTTGCGATTGGAGTTTCTTCCTTTTCCTCGACGGTGAATTTCATACTCGTTCCCGATGTCACGTCGATTGGCTTGTCAAACTCCACCTTGTTGCCGTTGAAAGAGCAATCGTGCAGGTTTTCGCACGAATAGATTGGCGAGTTTGCCACAATCACATCGGTTTTGTTCATACAAATTGAGAGTGAGCCGAGTTGAGCCGATAGAATATCCTTGACGGTCGTGTTGTCGTTTTCGTCGGTGTACTCCAAATGTGTCATTTTGGTACACGTGTCGAGTTCGGCAAAGCAACAAAAACTTTTGATTTTTCTTACTTTGGCAGGAAGCACGATGGTTTTCTCAAACACGTCGCCAAACGTGAAATTGTTGCCACCTGCAAGACGGTCGGGAATTTCTATTTCTGCAACGTAAAGCATAACTCCTAATTTTCAAGAACCAAATAAAAGTCGAGAAGCACGTCCGACGTGCCTTTGTTCGTCAATGTCAAATCCATTTCCGACGAACGTGCAGGAATGCCGTCAGCCGAAAAGTCGTACACCACGTTTTTCAGTTCCACGTTGCCGTTGAACGTGAGCAACATTGCGTTTGTGCCTTTGGGCAGGATTTCCTGTTGTGCGATTTTCAGGAACAACGACACCTGCGAAAGGTTCGTATTAGCCGATACAGGCACGATGAACGCACCCGTACATTTCGCATAATTCTCCAATAGTTGTTCTGAAAGCACCGTTTCAGCACCAGCAGGCACTCTTACTTCCTGCCATATTTGAAAACTTCTTTTCATTTCTAACAGACTTTTTTATAGATGAATAAAACATAAAGGTCAAAGTTTGAGATGTCCATACCACAAGCCGTTTCCACCATATCGGCTTTCTTCGACACCACGAAAGAGATGTTTCTCTTGATAGGTTCGTCAAAGTTGAAAATCGCCTTACGGAATGGTATTTTGTCGGTTGCCGAAAAAAGAAGCAAGTCCGTCTTGTTCGGAATCACTTCGTTGTCAGTTCCCGATATTGTGAAATTGACGTGTATGTCGGAGTTCAACACACGGTCAATGCCGTTTGCAGTCATTATTGGATAAAAGAACATTGCAGTCGGTTCGTGGTCGAACACAAACTGAAACTCGTTGCCATAGGTGGTTTCTCCGTTGGAATTGTTTGCAATGTACTTTGAGATTTGAGCCGTCGGTATGGTTTCGTATTGCTGTCCGTTGAACCAATAGTGTGAACGGCTGTATTGAATGCCGTTGATTGTTACCTCGTCGCTCGGTTGTGGTTCTTCCACTATGTCGGGGGCAGTCGGTTCTTCGGGAATCACAGGTTCTTCGCCCAATGCTTCAGCAGGTTGTGAAACAGGGTTCACTGCAACAGGTTGTTGTGGCTCTTCGCCTTGCTCTCCACCGTCAACCCACGCTTGGTGTGCCGTTTCCCATTCTCCGTATGCCGTAATGTATGCTTCGTAGTTGTTGTATGCAGTCCACGCTTCCGACAATTCCTGCCATTGTGCGTGTGCTTCGGTCTGTGCCGTGTATTCGGCAAGTGCCACGTTGTATGAAGCGAGTGCCGTTTGATACGCATTGTATGTTATCACGTCTTCCTCATACATTTCGTCTAAAAGTCGGAAAGCCCTTTCCAATGCCTGTCGTGCTTCCTGTCCCGTAGGTTTACCTTTTAGGCGTAGTTGTTTTGTTTCAACGAAATCAAACCCCTTGCTTTCGTCAACTTCCTTGTCGGAACACACAAAGACGATGTTGAAATCGTTGCTCTTGATTCCCGAAATCTTAATTTCGGATAGGTTCACGTTCAAATTAACGTTCAAAGCCACGTCGTACCATTTGTGTCTGCGATTGCCGTATGGCACGCTCGTCATAAATGGCAGTACAATCAAGTCACGGCAGATTTGTTTTCCGTCGATGATGATGGAAATCTTGTCCAATGTGCGTTTATACTCAAACAATGCGTCGTTTTTGCTTTCAAAAAACACTGCACGTATTGATTTAACGCCTATCGGTGTCGTGGTCTGTATGTAGTCGCTTTCGCTTGGAACGGTAAAGAACATTGTTGTAAGTTTTTGAAAAAAGTCGGTCGTGTCGCCTATAACACGACCGACTTCCAACTATGACAAATACACTTGCTTACGCTTTGTTGGTTTTGATACCGTGAAAGATGATTCTCACTGCACGGTGTTCGGGAGTTTCGCCCGAAAGGTTGTATGCCTTTGGCAAATACAACGTCGGGATAATGTCCGTCATCGGAATGAAAATCTTTGCACAGTCAAAGGCGTGGTAACCTGTCAATTCCTTGTCGCCACCGTCTTTCTTGAACACCTCGTTCGACGAGCGTGGATACAGGATTTTGTCGCCCTGTTTGATTTCCAACTCGCCACCTGCGATGTTTTCGTCAATCTTGCCGTAGGTTGCCGACTTGATTGCTTCTTCCGAACTTCCCGAAACGGTTGCTTCCAACAACTGCATACCTGTAAGATATGCGTATGTGCTTGCTTCCAATTTTCGGTTGTTCAAGTTTGTGATACCGACTTTCTTGGTGTCCGACGATTGCATTAACTCAACGGTCGTTTCAGCACCCAAATAGCGTGTTGCGTACATTGAGTAGTCAACCGTATGCAACACACCGTTAATCAAAGCGTCAGCGACTGCTTTGTCGATTTTGCCCATACGAGCCTCGAACTCTGATTTTCCTCTTGTGAACCACGTTCCTATGAACGGATTTCTACGTACTTTTTTTGAAATTTCTTCTGCCATTTTTACAATAGTTTAATTAGTTATTACTCTGTTACATAAGGTCAACTCCGTCAACTTGGTTTTCAAAATCGACTTCATTGTCAGCACCCTGCACCGTGTCAACATCGGAGTTCACCGTGTCGGGAGTTTCGTGAAAAGTCTTTTCCAAATCGTAGTTTGAGGGTAGTTGGTCGAAATTTGTGATGTTGCCGACACCGGGCAACGGCACTTGTTCATCGTCGCCACCCAACGAAATCTTGTTTTCGCCCAAGAAATTGTTGGCAAGCGATACGCCACCTGCTGCACCGATACCAAGTCCCACCATTTTGAGGTGTGGCTCTTTCACTAACAGGCTTGTCGCCAAACCAACGCCCACCGTTGCAAGTGGAGCGACGATTTTCGACGCAGTTCCGTCAAGTCCGAGCAGGTCAGTACCCGATACCGAATCCTTTTTGCTCACAAATTTTTGCACCAAAGAACCTACGGCAAGACCGCCCACAAGGCAAAGTCCCTTTACTCCGTAGTCCTTTACAGACACTTTGCCCAAGCCAGTGCTTGTGCTTCGTCTGCTTTTACGTCTTTTCTTTTTTTCTGCCATTTTGTTATGATTTTTAATGAGTTATTACTTCCTACAATAGATTGATTACTTTGTGGCTCGCACGTGCTTTCTTTCTACGTCGAATGCCGTTCAACGCCTTTTTCTTGTTGTTGTTGTCGATGAGTTTGTACACACCGTAGCCTACTCCAAGACCACAGAGGATAATGCCACCGATTTTCAGTTTCTTCTTTGCACTTTCTGTTAAATTGAAATTCATAATGCCTCTCTTTTTATTGTTGTTACCGTTTACTATCCTTGAAAAAAGTTCCTGTGAACACGTCGTTACTCCGTATGCTTTGTTCAAAGCCGTTTCGGTTGCGTCGCCGAAATAACCGTCGGCAGTAACGCCAATCTTTGATTGGAGCGTTTGCGTGTTCGTGCCTTTCATTCCTTTCCGTAGAGGAAAACTTTCGTTTACGTATGTTGCCATTTCCTTTCTCTTTTTATATTATTCGTTTGTTGACGATTGATAGATTGCGTAACCAATGCCACCGATAAGCAGTAGTCCGCCACCTATGAGTGCGACTTTTTTGAATGTGCCGTTGCCGTCGTTGTTCACGTCGGTCGGCACATTCTCCATCTCCTCGTTTTTCGGTGTAATCATATTCTTCACGGTTGTTGTCACAAGGGCTTTTGCCGTTTCTTTCACATTTGAGTTGGCAAACTTTTCCTTTGCATTGCTGACAAGTTTTTTCGACGAGTTGACAATCTTGTCTTTCGCTTTTGTCACCACGTTTTTGGCGAAATTCTTAACCTTGCCACTTGCAAAGATGTTTTTCAATTTGCCGAGTATTCCTGCCAAAATTCCGCTTGCCGAAGCCGAACCGCTTGCTATGGTTGCCGTAGCCACCACGCCAAGCCCTGCAAATTGCACGTAGCCGTTTTCAATAAGCCCGAACAATCCGTTTACGGCAGTTTCCTGTATCACGTCAACTTCCGTTTTCGTTTCCGAGTAGGTCACGTTGGGATCGTTGGTCGATGTCGCTCCCTGCTTTTTCAGTTCTGCTTCATCTTCGTCGTACATTTTGCTGATGTTCTTTTGATTCTTGAGGGCAGTTTCTTTCAGCGTGTTCTTGCTGAACGTGTCGCCACCTTTCCAAACCTTTTTAGAACCCTTTTGCAGGTACTTTACAAGTTTTGATTCCTTGCCACCTATCTTTGTGAACGCATTACGCAACTTTTCGTAGCATTCCTTTGATTTCTTGTACAGGTCGGATGTCAGCCCCATTTTCAACGCTTCTGTTTCCGTGAGCGTGGCAGGGTACATACGTTCCGACATTTTGAACATATTAAGACTGCACGCCATAAGGATTATGGCACGGCACACAAGCGTAATGGGATTGTATTTGATTACAAACTTTACAATCTTCTTGACTGCCTTTTTGATTGCGTTGCCTGTCTTTTTAGCCACTTTTGCCGTTGTCTTTGCGACTGCTTTTGTCGCCTTCACCGTTGCCTTGATTGGTGCGGTGACTACCTTTTTCGTAACCTTTGCGACCGCCTTTCCTGCTTTCTTTACGGCATTTTTCACGTTCTTGAAAAGTTTCTTTCCATTGAGCGTGTTCTGTTCAGCTTCGATGAGTTTAGCCAACACCTGTTTTTGTTTGGCGTTGTCGGTCGTTTGATATGCCTTTTTAAGGTTTGATATGGTCTTGCTTGCTTTTGCAAGTCGCTTTACCTGTTGCTTCTGTTGTTTCGTCTTTTTTGAGAACAACGCTCCGAGTTGGTCTTCCACGTTGTCGTACTGCTCGTTGGTAAGTCCAATGCCACAAAGCGTGTTTACGGCACTTTCGTTGTCCCAATTGCCGAGAGCGTAGCCAAGCACACCCATCACGTTTTCAAACTCCGAATTGTCATCGACGTATGCCAACGGATTTTCCGACACCTGTTTGATTTTCTTTACAATGAGCGACTTCGCTTCTGCCTTGTCTTTCTGTTTCAAGTTTTGGAAAAACGCTTTGCGTCGGTTTTGTCTGCGGAGCATACCCAACGATTGCAGGTACATTCCGTATTCATCGTCGCTCAATCCGTCGCCCGAAAGCCGTGTGAAAACTGCGTCGTAGGTTTCGGGAGTGTCGATGTTGCCGATGGCGTACTCAAGCGAACCGAGAATTTTATGTTCCTCGCTTTTCGTCGTGAAGTAGTCCTTTGGATTTGCTTCCAACACCTGTTTGGTGCGAATAAGGTAGTTTTTAATCGCATTCGTGTCTGCTCCGTTCAATGATTCGGCAAAGTCAACGCCTTGCAACACGTTTTGCAGTTCCGTGTCGATTCCACCCAAACCGTTTACCATTGCAATGTTTTGGGAAATAACCTTTGCCTTGTGCGTTTCTCCATTTGTTACGTTTTGTTTATGGATTTTTCGGCTTTGTCCTATTTTCTTACGGATTATTGCTTTTTGCTTATCGAAATAGGGGTTTGAACTAACGATTTTATTAGCGTCGTTAGATATATTCATATTTTGGTGCAGTTTCTTCACTTGATTGAAAAAACCGTTACGGTTCTTTTTCGCTTTTACAACTTGTTTGATACCGTCAACGGTGTCGATTGTTCCCACTTGAGTGTGGGTTTCATCGTCGTAATCGTCGCCAATTTCAAGTTCATCATCGTCGCCTGCAATGCCCAAGTCAACCTCGCCCACGTTCGCCATACGGGTTTCCTCGTTTGCCATATCTTCCAATGCTTGTTCACGGTTGGGCGTGTCCCATTGGGTAAGCACGTAGCCTAACATTTTGGAGAATGTTTCGGGGTTTTGATACCCACAAATTGCCTGTGGATAACGGTCAACTACAGATTTTGTGCGTAACAGGTAGGCACGTAGTTTTTCAGTGTCTTCCACGCTTCCGTCGCCTTTGATACCAAGCAGGTCGTAGCCGTTCAGCACGGTGTCAATATCGTCGATTACATCTGTCGTGTAGCCGTTCATAACCGAGCCGACGAACGAGAGAACTTGCGTTTCCTGTTCGTCAATGCCGTCGAGAAATTGTATGGGAATACCGTTCATCATTAGAAGTCCATTGTTTTTGAGGGTGGTTTTTCCGAAAAGCATTTATCAAGAACAGGGTCGCAAACCTTGTATCCTGCACCTGTTGGAACTATCACATAAACGTGTTGGAAGTTTTCACGACCGTGATATGCTGCCACTCTGAACTTATAGGGAATACCCAAATTCGTGAGGATTGAGCCAATCAGCGTCGCAAAACAATCACAATCACCCTTTCTGTCCCAAAGTGTTCGGAGCGGTCTGCGTACCTGTTCTGTAGTGATATTGTCTTGTTCGTATTGAATATAGTTATATACAAAGTTGAAAATGCTTTGGAGTGTTGCGTCGAGCGTGTTTCTGCGTAACTTTTGAGCAAGCATTTTTGTGTCGGGTGCAAATTCCTTTGCCACCTTTTTCATAAGTGCCACCGTGTCCTCAACGCCACCGTTGGGGAACACTATCATATTTCGGTTGTATAGTTCCGACTTTGGTGGAATATACATTTCGTAGTCCTTGAACGGTTTTAGGTTGCGTGGTCGTGAAGCCACCAATCCAAGTCCTTTCACGTTGCCCGACGGGTCGAATTTTGTCGCTTCGCCAAACTTTTGAGTGAATCGGCAGATAATGGAGTTGTTGAGTATAAATCGAATGTCGGCACTCAAATAGGAAACAATCGTGCTGAAATTCTGCGTTGTGATAAGCGTTGAAATCGCTTGACCTGCACATTTCACAAGATTGCTCAATGGTATGGCAACCGTAAGCCCTGCCAGTGTGTTGGATTTGTATTTTTCAATTTTTACGGTTTTGCTATTGGGTTGCAAACTGCCGACCTCGTTGCCGTTGTACTTTATAACGATGTTCGACAATCCGATGGTCACTTCCTTGTCGGTCTTGTTTTCAAACACGATAGCCAATGGAATGTGGAGATTTCCGTTTTTGAACGAGATTCTTTTCAGTCCACCGTCAATTTTTGGCGTACAAACAAGTTGGTCGGCAAAGTCGAAGAGCGACAGACCTTTCCCAACGACATATATGCCACCCCCGAAAAGTAACCAACCAAGTATTTTTAATCCTTTGCCCATTAAATTTTTAATTTGACAGGGCAATGTTACAACAGGGCAAAAGCGTGAAATCGGGGTTTGTTAGGGTTTGTCGGGTTTTCTACACGATAAAGAAGTATATTGTGTTTTATTGAAAGAGGGGAGTTTCCTATTTTTTCTTACATTTGCAAAAAATCAATAAATGGTAGAAACGAACCGCATAGAGTTCAAACAAGAATTAACTGACGACCTCGATATGGAAAAAGAAGTTGTCGCATTCCTTAATTATAGGGAGGGTGGAATTATCTATGTCGGTATTGACAAAGACGGGAATGCGGTTGGGGTAAAAGACCTTGATGGTGATATGTTAAAAATCAAGGCAAGAATCCGCAACAACGTGTCGCCCTCGCCAATGGGACTATTCGATGTTACTGCCGAAACCATAAATGATGAGAAAGTCATTAAAATCTTTGTCGCTTCGGGAAGTGAGAAACCATATTACAAAACAAAATATGGTATGAGTACCAAAGGATGTTTTATCCGTGTTGGTACAGCAGCAGAACCAATGACAACGGCATTGATTGAAGACTTGTTCGCCCATCGTGTACGTAATTCTCTTGGTCGTATAAAATCACCTCGTCAAGATTTGACATTTCGCCAGCTACATATTTATTATGAAAGTAAGAAATTGAAGTTGAACGAGAATTTTGCAAAGTCTTTGGAATTGCTAACTGCTGACGGCTCATATAATTATGTCGCCTATCTGCTTGCCGATGAAAATAACAATTCTATGAAATTAGCAAAATATGCTGGTGAGGACAGGTGTAACTTGATTTCAAACAATGAATACGGCTATTGTTCTCTTTTGAAAGCGACTGACAGTATTCTTGATAAATTGAATGTTGAGAATACGGTTACTTCTACAAAAACATATCCATACAGAATCGACAAAACTCTTTGGGATACTAATGCAATGCGGGAACTTATCATTAATGCCGTTGTTCACAACGACTACTCAAATGAGATTCCGCCAAAAGTTGAAATTTTTTCAAATCGTGTTGAAATAACTTCGGCAGGGCGTTTGCCAGAAGGGATGAACGAAGAAGAGTTTTTTAATGGCGTTTCTAATCCTCGCAATAAAGAATTGATGAGGGTTTTTCGTGATGTGGAAATGGTGGAATCTCTTGGTTCAGGAATGCCTCTTGTATTGGAAACGTATAGCAGAGATTGTTTTACATTTATGCAAAACTTTATACGAATCACCATTCCTTTTGAAAAGAACTCCCTTAATGATACCCATAGTGGCACTCACGAGGAAACCCTTGTTAATACTGGCACTGGCACCGAAAATGGCACTCACGATGGCACTCACGATGGCACTCACGAACAGATGATAATAAATTTAATTCGTGAAGATAAAAATGTTACTCGTGATTTGATGGCGGAAAAGTGTGGTGTTAGTGTGAGAACAATTAGCAGAATCTTACGAGAAATGAAAGACAAAGTTGTTTACGTGGGTTCGGGAGACAAGGGACATTGGGAAATTATTTTCAAATAGTGTTTCAAAACCTGTAACTTCCACCTACGCAAATTCCCAATCCATTGCTCATTTGTCGGTGCGAAATGTCGTAGCCAACAAAATAACCACCTGTAATTCCCCAATGCCACCGTTTTGGTTTCTGTACTATTGTGTTTGTTATGGTGGTTTCGTGCTTTGTGAACGAGAAATGTATGCTGTCGAGCATTGGCTGATAGCCCGACACAAACGCATTGTAACAAATCGTGTCAGTATTTTTTACTGCCGTGTCGGTAAATTGTGCCGTTTCTATAGGGATTCATTCTCCCATTCCCCACCGCGTTCATAGTCAATTATATATAATTGTTTACTTCCAACAACTATTGTTCAAAAATACATTTCTGAACAATTGGTTTACATAACTAAACAAAAGTAAGCATAAATTTTCGTAAAAAGAACTTTTTTAACATTTCTTTTCAAGAAAAGACACCTCTCATTCACACCTCGCATGGACGATATGGAAGACCGATATAATTTTTTATATAAAATCGGCAATGAATTTTGTTTATTGCCGAACTTATATTATTTTTGTAAAAAAATACAAGAGTATATGAATGCAAGTAAAAGACAAATACTGGAGTTTGCTCAATCCCACTTCATAGTCAATGCCCGATCTTTGGCAAATGATTATGGTATGAATCCTGTCACCGCTCAACAATACCTTAGTTCCTTGGCAAAGGATAACGAACTGGTACGGGTTGGTCAGGGGAAATATGCTATTGCACAAAAACAAACATTCTCTTATGTGCCTACTGAACAGACCAAGGAGTTGTATTCCCAATTGAAGGCGGAACTTCCGTTTACTGACTTCTGTGTTTATGATGGTAGTATTCTGTCTTCCTTTCAGCATCACTTGTCCATCAATAACGCAATTTATGTTGAAACTAACCGCGATGCTGTTGAATCGGTTTTTATCCAACTGAAAAAAATATATAAAAACGTGTATCGTCAGCCCAATGCGACTTTTATGTCCGATTACATTGACCTACAAACTAATTGTATCATCGTAAAAACGCTCGTCACTGAATCACCTCTGATGATTGCCGACGGCATAAAAGTTCCAACTCTTGAAAAACTGCTGGTTGACACACAAAAAGATGCGGATTTTGACTATTTGCGTGGTGCCGAATCGCTGAATATGTATGAACTTGCTTTCGACCTTTATTCCGTCAATACACAACGACTAATGCGTTACGCAAGACGCAGAAATATCAGTCATGAAATTAACTCACTTATAAACCAAATTCGAAATGATAAGTAAAGAATGTTTTACCAAAAATTGGATTGACCAAAAATCACAAGAACATCACTTTAACGATAAAAACATCATTGAAAAAGTTATTCGTGCTTTCTCATTGTTGGATATGCTTGCTCAAAGCAATTGCCCTTTTCATTTCAAGGGTGGCAGTTGTCTGATGCTGTTGTTGAAAGATGCTCGTCATAGATTGTCTATTGACATTGACATAATTTGTCCTCCTGGCACCGACATCGAGCAATATCTGAAAGCATACAAAGACTTCGGGTTCATTGATTATCGACCTGTCGAGCGAATACAACGTAGTTCCAGTATTCCCAAGTCTCATTCAAAGTTCTATTATCA